>SKDY01000022.1_pt1 | contig 120906 bp, 132 predicted proteins | sample 4826591 | NCBI WGS metagenome assembly SKDY01 (sample SAMN11008823, study PRJNA524170) | human gut metagenome | biome: Human fecal sample; material: Feces; isolation source: fecal sample from pouch patient p10, p22 | host: Homo sapiens | place: Israel: Tel-Aviv | collected 2016-06-15 | reverse complement strand
GTTCCCTGTCATTTCCGCAGCGGCAAACGGCGACACAACCGCCATGTGCGCGATCTTGAAGCACTACGAGGGTTACATAGCGAAACTTTGTACCCGCACGCTGAAAGACGACGCGGGCAATACCTATGCTTGAAGACCGCACTATTGAGGTATGGGCATATAATCTGGAAACGGTATTGGCTGAAAAATTGGAAACTGTTGTTAGTCGAAACGTTACAAATACACGAATGAGAGATTTTTATGATATTTATATTTTACAAAAGTTGTATGGAGAACAACTCCAAAAACAAGTTTTATGGACTGCACTTGTGGCTACAGCCAAAAAAAGGGGAACATTAGACCTGATAGAAGCTGAGGATATAAGAGAAATATTTGATGAAATTGAATCAAGTCCGGTTATGGAGACCTTATGGAAAACATATCAAAAAAATTATTCTTATGCTGCTGATATTTCATGGCATGCAATTGTGAAGTCAATCTGTGCATTATATGGAAGTATATTGGAGAATATGTATGACACATAAAAAACTGATATGTAAATTACGTTAGCATTTTGAGTTGCCTAAATTCGAAAGTTAGGAAAATCTTAATAATTTCTCAGGCAATCCATTGTGAATTTAGATGTTGTATTTGCTATACTTAATTGGAAATATGAGCAAAGGAGTTGAAAATATGTCTGAAAAGATATTGATTATAGATGACGAGCAAGATATAGCGGATCTGTTGGAGGTCTACTTGAAAAACGAAAATTACGTCGTTTATAAATTTTACTGCGCAACGGATGCCATGTCGTGTATTGAAAGCGGCGACATTGATCTTGCCATTCTGGATATTATGCTCCCGGATATGAACGGCTTTTCACTTTGCCAGCTTATCCGAAAGAAATACACTTATCCAATCATAATGCTAACGGCTAAAATTGAGGAAACGGATAAAATAACGGGGCTGACATTGGGAGCGGACGATTATGTGACAAAACCCTTTCGCCCACTTGAAGTAGTTGCCAGAGTGAAAGCGCAGTTAAGACGTTACAAGAAATATTCACCCGGTATCATCACAGAGAAAATTCCATCGGAACTTTCCTATAACAAATTGTGCTTGAATGTGCAGACCCATGAATGTCTGTTAGACGGGGAACCTGTTTCTCTAACCCCGACAGAATTTTCTATTCTCCACGTCCTTTTGTCAAGTGCTGGAAATGTTGTAAGCATTGAGGAACTGTTTCATGCGGTTTGGAAAGATGAATACTACTCTAAAAACAGCAGCACAATTACTGTGCATATCCGGCATCTGCGCGAGAAACTGAACGATACTTCCGATACTCCGCAGTATATTAAAACGATTTGGGGTGTCGGCTACAAAATTTAAGCGAAAGGAGAACGCTATGAAGAGAAAATCAAATTGTTTGGCAACTATTTTATTCTTAATTTATCTGGCACTTCTGGTTTGGATCATACTGTTCAAACTACAGTTTTCAATCAGTGATCTGGATAAAGTAAGGAGTATAAACCTTATTCCTTTTCACTATGACAAAGAAGTTGGCGCAGCATTTCACTTAACAGAGGTACTCGAAAATTTCTTGATTTTTGTTCCTATGGGCATTTATCTTCAAATGCTTCTGCCAAGAACAAAATTATATGTGAAGTTCATGCTGATTGCTGGAACAAGTTTTTTATTGGAAACTATGCAGTATATCTTAGCAGTCGGACGTTCTGATATTACTGATGTACTTACAAATACGGCAGGTGGTCTTTTGGGGCTTGCTGTATATTCGATGGCAGCCCGGTTAATCGGAAATAGAATAAAAGCAAACAGACTGTTTTCCATTCTGGCAGGCATAGTAAGTGTTGTCGTGATTGGTCTGCTTGGCTTTCTTCTGTTTGCTAATCGGTAGGAGGTGTATTCTCATGTCGAATAAAGAAATGACAACAGAAAAGCGCCTTAAAGTGCGCTTATACCTATCATTGCTGGTTTATACCGTTGTTGGATATGGTTTGACCCTTATCTTGGACTACATCTTTTCAAAATTTGACAACGGTATTTTTGCATGGCTCTACTGGCGGCTTGATCTGCTTTTTATTTTGTATCTGATGCTCGGCTTTATATGTATCTTCAATTACTATTGGAAAAAGCCGTGGGGCTATCTGGATGAAGTAATTGACGCAACCCAAACGGTCTATGAGCAGAACAATCATACAGTATCGTTGTCTGAGCCACTGAAAGAACTGGAGGAACAGCTCAATCAGATTAAAATGTCTGTTCTGTTGAGCAAGCAGGCTGCAAAGCAGGCAGAAGAAAAGAAAAATGAAATTATTATGTATCTGGCACATGATATACGCACCCCTCTCACAACAGTAATCGGCTATTTGAGCCTGCTCCATGAAGCCCCTGACATGCCTGAACAGCAAAAGGAAAAGTATGTAAAAGTGGCGTTGAATAAGGCAGAGCGCCTTGAAAAGCTCATCAATGAACTTTTTGAAATTACCAAGTACAATGCACATACGGTTATTATCAAAAAAGAAACTGTGGATTTACATTGTCTGATTGCGCAGGTAATAGATGAAATATATCCGACACTCTCCGCAAATGGCAATACAGCGGTATTTACTGCGGAGGATAACTTATCCGTGAACGCTGACCCTGAAAAACTGGCGAGAGTTTTCAGTAATCTTTTACGAAATGCTGCGTCATATAGTTACCCGCAGACAGAAATCACTATATCCGCCAAACGGTTAGAGCATGATATTCAGATCACTTTTGAAAATCATGGAAAAACAATTCCACAGGAACAGCTTAACAGTATATTTGAAAAATTCAATCGCTTGGATGATGCTCGGCTTTCTAATACAGGTGGTGCGGGACTTGGTCTTTCTATTGCGGAAGAAATTATACATTTACATGGTGGAAAGATTACTGCATCCAGTCAAAACGAAACCATAGACTTTGTGATTACATTACCACTTTCCGCTTAGGAAAATAAGAATGTGATCTTAGGAATTACTTAGGAATTTAAGCGTGTAATTTTTGAGATTGAAAAGCCTTTGTTCGGTACAATGATTATCGAACAAGGGCTTTTTATTGTTCAGCTGAAGCAAAAGAAAGGAGTGTAAGCATGGAACTGAAAATAGAGCATTTAAGCAAGCAGTTCAAAGACAAAACAGCAGTAAATGATGTCAATCTGACATTGACTCCCGGCGTTTGGGGACTTTTGGGGGCGAATGGTGCAGGGAAAACCACGCTCATGCGCATGATTGCTGATATTATGACACCAACCAACGGAGCGGTTTACTATGACGGAAAAGACATTCGAGAGTTAGGTGAAGTCTACCGAAGCAAGTTTGGCTTTCTGCCGCAGGATTTTGGGTATCACCGGGATTTTACGGTCAAAGATTATTTGGAGTATATGGCTGCGCTGAAAGATATTCCTACAAGGGCAACCACCCAAAAGATCAATCATTTGTTGGACATTCTTTCGCTCTCCGATGTGAAAAAGAAAAAAATCTCCAATCTGTCAGGCGGCATGAAGCGTCGTGTTGGTATTGCGCAGGCTATGTTGAACGACCCGGAGATACTTGTCATGGACGAACCGACAGCAGGACTTGATCCCGGGGAGCGCGTGCGTCTGCGGAATTTCATTTCCGAGTTTTCGCATGATCGAATCGTGTTGATTTCCACCCATATCGTATCTGACATAGAATATATTTCTACGCGCAACGCAATTATGAAAGCCGGAGAAATTGTTGATGTCGGAACTACCGCAGAACTTGTCAAGCGGATTGAGGGCAAGGTTTGGAATTGCATAATTCCGACCTCAAAGCTGCCGGAATGTGAAATGCGGCTGCGCATTATCAATCAGCGAGGCGAAGATCACAATCAGGTTTCTATTCGTTATCTGTCCGAACATTCGGAAATTGATGGGGCTGTTACAACGGAGCCACGATTGGAAGATCTGTATCTGTGGTTGTTCCCGCAGACAGACTTGGAAAAGGAGGACAGATAATATGCGGCTCTTTAGACTTGAACTAAAACGTATTTTGAAGTCACGGCGCACCCTGATTTTACTTGCAATCGCACTTTTGCTTTCCGTAGCCATGGCATACCTGCCTATTTCATTTGAGGGTATTAACCGTCCAAACGAAGATGGCACGGTTACAGAATTAGATGGCTTGGCAGCTATCAAGTACAAACAAGATTTATATAAAACATCCGCTGGTGAAGTGACCCCGGATAGGATCAAATCGGCTTTGGAAACTTATCAAAGCTGCGTTCGAGAATATGGGCCAGTCGAGGAAGAGGGCTTTCCTCTGGCTGTATTTATTGAAAAAATCGTCCCGTTCCGTCACTTGCTGATGGGTCTGTCCGAAGCGTTTGCTGATCCAGTAACAGGCATTGGTGCTGATTTAATGGATATTGACCCGAATGACATTGACGGAGCCTATTATGAAAAGTGCGCAGAACATTTACAGGATGTCATGCGGAATGAGCAAAGAGAAAACGAAACCGCACAGCAGAAAGCTCTTGAAAAATATTCAGAACTTGATACGCCATTTTATCTTCATTCTGGAATTTCAAAAGATGCATTTGATTATATTGAGTTTTATATTTTGTTCCTTGCTATTTTGTGTGTGGCAATCGCAGCATCTACTTTCGCCGGAGAATATCAAACGGGCGGTGACAGCATCCTGCGAACCACCAAATACGGGCATAAACAATTAGCAATTACCAAAATTCTGGCGGCATTTACACTTTTCGTTGTTATTTTCCTTGTCGGGATCACGATACACATTCTGATTTTAGATGCAGCGTTCGGGACGGATTGCTTAAAAACATCGTTTCAGATGCGATACTCTATCATTAATCTGCCAAACATCAATCTGGGGCAGTTGCAGATAATTCTCGCAGCAGCGGGCTTACTTTCTGTATTAGCAACGGTTAGCTGTACGTTGTTCCTGTCTGCAAAATGTAAAGACACATTGACAGTTTTGCTGATCTCTATTGTAGTTCTTCTCATGCCGCTTTTTGCTTATGTAGCGATGGGAGCAACATGGCTCTCTACCATACTTCCATCTGCCGGAATTGGTATGCAGAACAATTTCCTTTCTCAGCTTGCAGATTTCAATTATCTGAATATCGGTGGAATGAGTTTCTGGACACCGCATGTTATTTTGATTTCGGCAGGAATTGAATTATTTGTGTTTACATTCTTGGCGATTCATTCCTATTGCAGACATCAGGTAGCATAAAAGAAGTTCAAAATAGAATGAATTGATTATCTGCCGCATGACGGCAAAAGAAAAACCAGACAATTTAGAACGGCGACTTTGATTTTCAGAGCCGCCGTTTCTTTGCGTGTGCGCCTTGCGGCGCACGTTTCTAATGGGTGAAAGTCCCTAATCTACCCTAGTAGTGGGAAGGATATAGCCAAGACCAAGGGTGTCCTATTCATAGAGTTGCTATGATTAACGTGAGGGGAATCTGAAGGAAGGTGGAGGCAAATCTCTGGTCTGACGAACAGAAATCACATCAGGCTACAGTTAAGGATAAGGTTGCACGACAAACTAAAGTCCAATAACTACTCGGAATTAACAGTAGTAAATGTGGCAGATATATGGAGAGAAAGAAACGTGTGGTACCAAGGGAGGTCTCGTCAACGGATGAAAACAGAGTATGAAATCCGTCAGTAACAACGAATGGCGAGAAGTCAGCAGAAGCCATAGTAAACCAGTGGTTGCAAACACTGGCGAAGGGCTGAACTTTAGGAGACACAAGCAATGAATGTAACTGAAAGTAGGTTTAAGAACAGACAACTTCATATGGAAGACTATCTGCAAATGGTATCTGCGGAACAGAAAGAGTATGCAGAAGTGTTCGACTACTCTAAGATTGCTGAAAAGAGCGGTGTCATCACAGACTATTGGACGAACAATCTTTTGGATTTGATTTTGCGAAAAGGCAATCTAAACAATGCCTATAAACAAGTCAAGAAAAACAAAGGAAAAGGTGGAATCGATGGTATGCAGGTGGATGAACTTCTGCCCTTCCTTAGAGAAAACCAAGATTCCTTAATCCAAGAGATAAGGGAAGGAAAGTATAAGCCTAACCCAGTTCGAAGGGTAGAAATACCCAAGGAAACAAAAGGCGAATTTCGAAAGTTAGGAGTTCCTACTGTTGTTGATAGAGTTATTCAACAGGCAATAGCACAGGAATTATCGCCAATCTATGAGGAGCAATTCTCAGAAAATAGTTTCGGTTTCAGACCAAAGCGAGGAGCACACGATGCTCTCAGACAATGCCAAAAGAACGTAAATGATGGCTATGTATATGTGGTAGATATGGACTTGGAAAAGTTCTTCGACACAATATGCCAGAATAAGCTGATAGAAGTGTTGTCAAGAACCATCAAAGATGGCAGAGTTATATCCTTAATACACAAATATCTGAATGCGGGAGTAATCGCAAATGGAATGTTTGAACGTACAGAGGTTGGAATGCCACAAGGTGGTCCGCTTAGCCCATTGCTTAGTAATGTAATGCTAAATGAGTTGGATAAGGAACTGGAGAATAGAGGACATAGATTTGTCCGATACGCAGACGATTGTATGATTTTCTGCAAGAGCAGAAAAAGCGCAGAAAGAACCTTGAAGAACATCATTCCATTTATTGAAAAGAAACTATTTCTTAAAGTAAATCGGAAGAAAACAGAGGTGGCTCATATCAGCACAGTCAAATACCTCGGATATAGCTTTTATAGACATAAAGGTAAATGCAGATTTAGAGTACACCCGAAGTCAGTAGCAAAGATGAAGAATAGAATCAGAGAACTTACTGACAGGAACAAAGGGATAAGTAATGAAGTGCGAGAAAAGAAGTATCAAGAGTATGTGCGAGGATGGGTAGAATATTTTAGACTTGCAGACATGAAGAAACTTCTCCAGAAAACGGACGAATGGGCAAGACGCAGAATCAGAGCGGTCTATTGGAAACAGTGGAAGAAAATCAAAACAAAGTGCCGAATGCTGAAAGCACTAGGATTAGAGGATTGGAAAGCCAAGGAATTAGCCAACAGTAGAAAAGGCTATTGGAGAATGGCGAAAGTCTTGAACCAAATCTTTTCGAATAAAATAATAGCCAAGTTAGGATATACATCCATGCTTGACTATTATCTAGTAGTCTACGAATACTAAAGAACCGCCGTGTACCGAACGGTACGCACGGTGGTGTGAGAGGTCGGCTAATCAACTAATGATTAGCCTCCTACTCGATTTATACAAACCTATGATGAATTATTTTTTCTGAAAAATCAAAGGATTTGAGAAAAGTTGCAACTGACATGGGAATCGTTCCCCAGTAATTGGGATATGCAAGAATTATAGTGCTATAGTTGTCAATACTTTCCGGAATGCTTGTAAGCTCCGGTCTTGCATTTTCCTTCAAATCTTTTTTTTGCTTCATCAATGCAGGTCAGATAGACTGGCGAATATGGATTTTTCATTTCAATCCGAAAAGTATCTGCATCCATCAGTTCTTTGATTTTTTCACATACAATTTCTGTATTTCCTTTTTTGACATAACGGATTGCACCACCAAAATAGTTTTCATCAGCCCTTGAAAAATAGGCAATGAGTGTATCAGACATGAACAAAACTCCTTTCTGAGAGATTATTGTAAAATTTTGTTGTTTTTCTTTACATGCTTATTTTCTCACATAGTTATTTGAATTTCTAATAGAAAGATTATATAATCAATTTAATAATTAAATATATCGGAGGAAAATATAAATACAAAACAAATTGATTATTGTATAGAACTTGCACATACATTAAATTTTAGCTGTGCAGCGGATAATATGTTTGTGAGCCAGCCCACATTTTCTTATCAAATCAGACTATTGGAAGAAGAGATTGGATTTTCTATATTTGATCGGAGTGGCAGAGGTGTATCACTTACTCCGGCAGGAAGGCAATTTGTTTCATATCTGATTCATATGCGGGAAGAAATGAAGCGGGCAATTGAGCAGGGACAAAATTTTAGTTCTAAATACAGGGAAGATATATCCATCAGTCTTATGGTGCGTCAGGCAGTTTATTTTCTTCCAGAAGCCATAAAACTTTTTGTAGAAAAAATCCAGAAGTACAGATTTCTCCAAAATTCCAATATACGGGTGGACTTGAGAGTTTTTTGAAAAATGAAACAGATATTCTATTTTATCTTGAGGAACATGTAAAGCAAATACCAGGTGTTTTGAGTCAAAAACTTTTTACAAGTAAAATTTATCTTATTACAGATAAAGATGACATACTTGCTAAAAAAAATATTATCACAGAAAGTGATTTATATGGCAGGACATTGATGGTAGGCGGAGGATCGCCTGCGGCACTTAAAAGTGTTCAGCAGCGTCTCATCAGTTCAAAAAAAATAGACTACTTTAACAGTCCGGATCATGATACGACGCTGACAAATGTAGCGTCTGGGCGTGGCGTGTGTCTTGCCCCGGGTTTTCTGAATGATCACAGTAATGAGTTTGCATGGATTCCATTTGATTGTAAAGAAAACTTTTCCTGTGTCCTTTGTACTCACAAAACAGACAACAGAAAAAGCCTTCATGATTTTATAGATATTCTCATGAATTTGTATAAAGAAATGGTTGCTTTTCCACTCTAACTTCAGATAAGTGATTGCTTTAATTTCCGCAGGAATATTTCAGCAGCTTTTGATTGAAATGCGGTTCTTTTCCAGATCAATGCATAATGTATTTCTAATGGTGGATTTAGAGGACGGAAACAAACATCCTGTTCTAAAACCGTCGGAAGCAAATCTTCGGTGGTCAGATAAAACCCTAAGCCACTCTTAATAAATTTTGTCGGAGAGCCATTGACCACATTATATGTGGCAGCAATATTGAAGTTCTCAATTTCAGTATCAGCCCAATGAGAAATCAACTGTTGCAGACCGGTTCTGCGATGAAAAACGAGAGGTACATTCAAAAGGTCTTCTTTCCCTATATGACTGTTTTCTGCAAGTTTACAATCAGAAGGCATTAAAAGTCCCCAGCGGGATGATTCCGGTAGTGAAATGTAATTATATTCTGAAATGTCAATTGGTTCCAAAAATATAGAAAAATCAATACTTCCATGTTCCAGACGTTCTAATACATCAATTGCATCACTGCTGTAAAATTGAAAATGTACATCCGGGTATTGAGAACGAAGATGTGCGGCTGTATTTAATACTGTCATTGTTGGATTGCCGCCAATCGTAATTTCTCCACTGATCTGCGGATTGTTGGAGCTTAAATCATATTCGGTCTTTTCAACTAATGACAGGATTTCCTCTGCACGTTTCCTAAGGATAATTCCATCTTCCGTCAATGTAATTTTGCGCTTGCCACGAATCAGCAGTTGTTTCCCAAATTCATTTTCCAGCTCCATGAGTTGCTTGGAAAGATAAGGCTGTGAGATATGAAGGCTCTCAGCAGCTCTTGTGATATTCTCTTCTTTGGTTACAGCGAGAAAATATTGTAATGTCCGTAATTCCATTATCATCACCTCAGGTTTAGTGTAATCCTTTTTATCATTCCTGTCAATTATGGTAAATCATTCTATATAAGTATTTGTTATTTTAATTAAAGAAGATTATACTTTTTACTGACAGAACATAGATAAGAGGATTGAGAAAAATGATAGAAAACAGAAAACGAAAACCATTGGATATGTTACATGGCTCCATCTGGAATAAACTGCCGCTATTTGCACTTCCAGTGGCGGCAACCGCTATTTTGGAGCAGCTTTTTAATGCATCTGATATTGCGGTTGTCGGGAATTTTACCGGAGCCGGAAAAACAATAGCAGTAGCGGCAGTTGGCGTAAACAGTTCGATTATTTCACTGATCGTCAATTTGTTTGTTGGGATTGCACTTGGAGCGAATGTTGTCATTGCAAATGCCATCGGAAGAAAAGATAAAGATGCTGTTACAAAAGCGGTTCATACTTCGATTATTATTGCAATACTGGCAGGAATCGGCGTCGCCATTGCCGGGGAATTGGTTGCGAAGCCCTTGCTGTCAGCCCTTCAGGTACCTGGGGATGTCTTCCCGGAAGCTCTGCTTTATCTTAGAATCTACCTGATTGGAATGCCGGTCATATTGCTCTATAACTTTGAAGCTGCTATTTTCAGAAGTACAGGAGATACGAAAACGCCGCTTGTCATATTGACAATATCAGGAATCCTGAATGTACTGCTGAATCTGTTCTTTGTAGCTGTCTTACACATGACAGTCAATGGCGTTGCTATTGCAACTGTTGTTTCCAATGCGGTAAGTTCCATTTTACTGTTTTATCGTCTTGTAAAAACGAAAGAACTGATTCATGTAGAATGGAAGAAACTGAGAATTGACCGGAAAATATTAGGACAGATTATGCGAATTGGTTTACCGGCAGGAATCCAGAGTGCGGTATTTGCAGTAGCCAATATCGTGATCCAGTCAGCGATCAACAGCCTTGGAACAGTCGTTATGGCGGCATCGTCGGCAGCTTACAATATTGAGATTTTTGCGTATGATATATTGAATTCATTCAGTCAGGCTTGCACGACTTTTGTGGGACAAAATTATGGTGCAGGACAGATTAAGCGATGCCGAAAAGTTTTGATTTTATGTATTGTTGAAGATGCGATTGCAACTGCTTGTGCTATTGTATTGATCCTGCTGACAGGAAAGGCATTGCTTTCCATTTTCAATAATGATTCACAGGTTATTTCTGTAGGGTACACGAGACTTATTATGGTATTCTCTGCATACACCTTCAGTATGCTGTATGAAAATATGTCCGGTTATATGAGAGGGTTTGGCTTTTCCCTGATACCGGCTATCGTGACAACGCTGGGAATATGCGGAGTGAGAATTTTCTGGATTATGGCAGTCTTTCCTTCACACAAAACGTTTGCCGGAATATTAACTGCTTATCCGGTCAGCCTTTCTGTGACGGCATTACTGATATTCCTGGTATTAGTAATTTATCATCCATCGAAAAGATTTCAGACAGATAAAGGAGAGATGTAATTATGGAAAGAAAAGATATTGTATTAAATAACGGTGTAAAGATGCCACCAATCGGTTACGGAGTATTCCGTATGACGGATCTGGAAGAATGTGGAAATGCAGTTGTGCAGGCAGTTAAAACAGGTTACCGCCTGATTGATACTGCGGCTGCTTACGAAAATGAAACGGCTGTTGGGAAAGCAATCAAACGTGTGATTGCAGAAGGAAGTGTCAGCAGAGAAGAATTATTTGTTACTACAAAACTTTGGATCACGGACACTTCTTACGAAAAAGCAAAAGAAGGATTCCGGCGTTCCCTTGACCGTCTTGGGCTGGATTATGTGGATTTATATCTGATTCATCAGCCATACAATGATTATTATGGAGCATGGCGTGCTTTAGAAGAATTGTATGAAGAGGGAAAAGTAAAATCTATTGGAGTGGATAATTTTACGCAGGACAGAATGGCTGATTTTCTGTTCTTTAACAAGGTAAAACCGGCAGTAAATATGATTGAATGCAATGCGTATTTCCAGCGTGAAGACGAGAGCAGGTATTTGAAAGAACAACACATTCTGATGCAGGCATGGTCGCCTCTTGCCGCCGGAAAAGAAGATCTTTTTACCAATGAAATATTATGTAGCATTGCAAAGAAGCATGAAAAATCAGTGGCACAGATTGTTTTAAGATGGCTTGTACAAAGAGAAATTGTCCCTGTTGTAAAGTCTGCAAACCCTGTCAGAATGAAAGAAAATCTGGATATTTTTAATTTTGTCCTGTCGGAAGAAGAGATGAAACAGATTGCAACATTGGATACCGGACATACTTATGCAACAGCACGTAATACCGGAAAAGCAGTAACGGAATTTCTGGAAAAAGCAAATCAGTATCATGTATAAGGAGTTTTAAAGATGAGAAAAAAGATTTTAGGAAAAGACCTGGAAGTTTCAGCAGTAGGACTTGGATGTATGGGAATGAACCATGCGTATGGTGCCCCGGCAGATAAAAAAGAAATGATAAATCTGATTGCCAGGCAGTAGATATGGGATATACATTTTTTGACACAGCCGAAGTTTATGGTACACCGGATCATCCTCATGGAAATGAAGAACTAGTAGGAGAAACTCTGAAACCATATCGTGATAAGATTGTGCTTGCGACAAAATTTGGAATACATTATGATATGAGTAGTCCAGAACCTAACAAGCCACTTGTTCCAGATGCAAGACCGGAATTTATTCGTAAATCTGTGGAACAATCATTGTTACGCTTGCAGACAGATCATATTGATTTATATTATCAGCATCGTACTGATCCTGATATTGCCCCGGAAGAGGTGGCTGGAGTGATGTCTGAGCTGATGCAGGAAGGAAAAATTCTGCACTGGGGATTATCGGAAATGTCAGAGGAATATCTCCGAAGGGCACATGCAGTCTGCCCGGTAACAGCAATACAAAATCGCTATTCCATGATGGCAAGATGGCATGAAAAATTATTCCCGGTACTGGAAGAATTAAATATAGGATTTGTGGCGTTTTCACCACTGGCAAATGGATTTTTGTCTGGTAAATACAATGCACAATCTGTTTTTGAGAAAAATACAGACTACCGTTCGATTATGCCGCAATTTCAAAAAGATTCTTACGAGAAAAATCAGGAGTTTTTAGCGTGGATACAGGAATTTGCAGAAGAAAAGAATGCGACAGTTGCTCAGATTTCTCTGGCATGGATGGTTGATAAAAAGCCATATCTTGTTCCGATTCCTGGAACAAGAAAACTGGAACGTTTGAAAGAAAATGCGGGTGCATCTGATATTTTATTGACACCAGAAGAAGTAAAAAAAATAGATGCTATACTTGAAAAGATTCCTATGTCTGAGGCGTTTGGTGGAACTAAGGTTACAAAGTAGATGCTAATATTAGCAGCGTGAATATCCAAAATTAAAAGCAGGTATTCACGCTGCTGTTTTTAAATTTCTAGTGAATCTTCTGCATCTATCCACATCTGTAAATTTCCATCAAGATATAATCTTGCATATTCAAGTGGTTCATCAATGGCAAGTGCGTTTAATGCACAGTCAGATCCGGGAGTAGTCGTTAAATTCTTCTCCGCTTCCCAGCAGTCAATGCAGAGCATATTGCCAGCAGATGTATAAACATCAATGCTGTTGCGTTGTGGATCGTATTCTGCAAATATTGTTCTCATCGTATCTTATCTCCTTATCGTCAATCAATCATCAGTTATAAAAATCAGAAGCATTTCAATCAGTTCACCATGTCGCTTTTATTTTGTGTTATACTGTTTTATATAGTTTTCTTGCCCTTGCATTTTCCCTTATCAGAGTTCGTAAACGCTGATAAGATGATATAACACAAGGGAAACCATAAGGGAAAGTTCACTTGCGATAAACCTAGTGTTTTCAATGGTTTGAGAGATATTTCATAATAAAATATAACAGTTATTAAATCCCTTGGAATATATGAAATCTCAATTCCAGTTTGTATATATATTTTAAAAGGTATATGATTAAGAAAAACGGCAGGAGGTATCTGAATGAAATCACATAAATATTGGTCTATCGGTGCACTGATTACAATGCTTGGAACTTTTTATACAGGTTATAAGGGATCAAAAGAAGGCCATAAGTACTTTGCAGCAAGTTCTTTGCTTTGCATGATTATGGCTATTTATACAGGACACAAGATGATTTCTGGTAAAAGTAGGAAGAAAAAAGAAGTTTCAGTAGAGAGTGTTGAAGATAAAAAAACAAAATATTTTAATAAATAACGCCGGTGTGGGATTTTTGATATCCAGTACTGGCGTTATTTATTCTACAGGGGCTTGTGGGTGTAGCCACCAAATATATTATTAATTTTCTTCTTCGGTAAGTTTGTTAAGGATCTACTCCCTATTGATAACAATATCCTCATCATCGCGGAGATCTTTGAAATCAGTGCAGTGTGAAGAAGCAAATTCATACATATTGTCAATGTCAACTGAGTAATTTGTATTTCTGCTTTTAATGTGCTTTACGATTGCCATTCATACCACCTGACAGTTTTAGTACCTCTTTTCTCAGTAGGAATAAGTCCGTGATGCACTGATGGATTTCATTTTCTATAGCACGTGACTGACTGCCACCACTGTTAAAATGCTTGGCGATCTGATTGAGATTCGATCCGATCTTTCCATATTCACTGACCAGTTTTCTGAGGTCGTTCATGTCTGCAACAACTTCAATCTGGTGATTGATTTGCTTTGAATGTTTAAAGATCACGTGGAAGTACCTGGACTTGATAAAGAAAAATCTAAACTTGATGATTTAATCAACCAGATGAGATATTTTAAAGATTTTATCAAAAAACTCAATCGCATGGATGTGATATCCAATCAATCTCAGCATCAGATTAAGAATGGTGAAATGCTCCTTGCAAACAAAATATATCTGATAAATCGGATGTATTAATGTCCCAAGGATGCTTTTTGTATGTTATAATAAATACAATCACTAAGTATCGGATAAATAAAGATAAAATGAAGGAATAGAAAGTCATGAAGATAGCGAAAAAAGTATTAAAGACAATAGGAGTTTTATTAGGCTTTATTGTGGTCATTGTGCTAGGATATATCATTTATCTCTATGCAAGTTACCATAGAATTGAAGATAACAAATCCCTTTCCGTAGAATCTCACACAGAAACAAAACAAACACTAACAACAGGAAAACAATATTCAGCAATTACATACAATATTGGATTCGGAGCCTATACGCCAGATTTCAGCTTTTTTATGGATGGAGGAAAATCATCTTGGGCAAAGAGCAAGAAAAGTGTTCTTAAAACAGTTAAAAATGCAGGAAATCTAACAAAATCGTATGATCCGGATTTTGCCTTAATAGAGGAAGTAGATCTTAATTCCACCAGAAGTTATCATGTAAATGAATATTCCATACTAAAGAAATGCTTGAAGAATTACGATACAGTATTTGCACAAAATTATGATTCTGCTTTTCTATTCTATCCATTCACACAGCCACATGGAAGCAGTAAAGCAGGATTAGCTTTATTTTCCAGATACCCGATCAAAGATTCGCTAAGAAGAAGTCTTCCGATTTCAACATCATACAATAAATTTTTTGATTTAGATCGTTGCTATAGTGTTTCAAGAATTCCAGTGGATAATGGGAAATACCTCGTGATCTTTCAGCTTCATATGTCAGCCTACGGAAACAGTGATAAGATCAGAAAAGGACAGATCCGTATGCTTTCAGCGGATATGAAAAAAGAATACGAAGCAGGAAATTATGTATTATGCGGTGGGGATTTTAACCATGACCTCAAGGCTGCAGAAGATGACGATTCTACCGATAGAGAATCCTGGGCATATCCATTCCCAAGAAAGATGCTTCCAGAACATTTTTCTTTCTGTATGGATCAACTGCCAAAGAAAGAAAATCTGTGGAATAGTTCACGAAATGCAGATATGAAATACATACCAGGAAAGACTTACACTGTTACATTGGATGGATTTATTATCTCAGATAATGTAAAATGTGATATGTATAAGAATATTAATACGGGATATTCATATTCAGATCATGACCCGGTATATGTGAAGTTTGAATTGAATAAGGAGAGTGTGTTGAACAAATTTAAATTGAAAAATTAGAGATTTCTGTCGACTTGTGATAGTACAAAAAATATAGGGGATCGCCAGAAGGTGGAAATGTCTAAAATAGGAAGCGTTGTGGAAATATATGATTAAGGACAAGAAAAATATGAAGAAACGATGGAAAAGAATCATATCCAATATGATTGCAATAGCACTAGTGATCATATCAAGTATTCCAACAATTTCAATTCCAGTAAAAGCGGAAGCATCTGTTGATGGAAAATTGATCACAGTAGGTGGGAAAACGGTAACAAAAAATATGAAAATTGATGATGTTAAGAAAATGTTTGGTGAACCAAAATTAACGACACCATCATATTGGGATGGATATGCTTATACATTTTACGGAAAAGATTATAGTGATTATTTATATTTAGAAACTGATTCTGATGGGAAGATTGTATGTTATGGAAGCGTAAGTCCTGGGTTCGAAACGAATAAATACAGTTATGGAGAGAAAGTTAATCCTTATGCTCGGGCAGGTTGTGAGGCGAAAGACGATGATGGCAAGTTATATGCTGTGATATATTACACAAAATTTCATTTGGATGCATATAAGAGATTTACAGAAAATTTAACAGAAAATAATAGAAATCTTTGCAAACATGCAGTGGAAATGTGGAATGCTATTTCTTATTTATATGGATATATTTTTGTAGCATGAGAGAATGTCCATTTTAAGCCATTCTCTCATTTATTTGTTACTAATCTGTTACTTGTTGAATATAAAATTATTATTTCAACAAAAGAATTGTCTCTCTTAATTGTTTTACTGTTTTATGATTATAAACTCTGTTTCCGATATCTTTAGATTTATGTCCCATCAGCATATCAATGCATTTTCTATTACCGCCTGCATTATCCAAAAATGTTTCAAAAGTATGCCTTGCCTCATGAGGCGTTTTCTTTTTCTTTGTTATATAGGCAATAACAACCTTCCATTCTTCATAAAAATCCCATTTTTTAAACTTGGAACCTTCATCATTTTCTAAAAAATATTCATTACTTTTCTCTAACCGTTTTTTTACAAACGGCATGATACGAGGATGAATTGGAACAATTCTGTTTTTTCCAGAATCAGATTTACTTCCACCTTTAAAGTATTGTTCTTCTAGGTTTACTTGATCACATGTCATATCTAATAATTCCATTAATCGGAATCCCGTATAAATATAGATTAAAACAATATCAACATTTTTTTGATCAGATATTTTCCATAGAGCTTCAACTTCTTTTTCGGTAAATGGTGCGCGTTTTGACTCTTCCTGCTTGGCACTTACAGACGTTAATTGTGAATACATTTTATCTATGATATCTAATTCAAACGCAAAACTGTCTAAATGTCCCCATAGAACTTTGATATGAGCTTGCGTGGCATAACTGCGTTCACAGTTATCTATAGTTTCTTGCATTTGATAAGCTTTTATTTGTCTGTATTTCATTCCGTAGAGTTTTTGACAATGTTTATAAGCTGATTTGAGTGAGCTTAAACGAGAGGTTCCAAGTTTTGGACCTTTTATTTCAAGCCATCTCGTATATAAATCTGCAAGCGTCACTCGGTTACGATCAATGTTCCACGGATTGTCGTTGTACTTGGCCAAAATGATGTTTGCTTCTTCACGAGTAGCAGCATAGTCCACTGGGACCTGCCTTCCGTGTCCATCTTCATCATATGTAGTAACTTTTACAACGTATGGTCGTGATCGGTTTCCTTTTAATTTCGTTACGCTGCCGTAGCCGTTTGGGTTTCTTCTTGCCATATATCATCATTCCTTTCCTAAAAAAGGGTACAAAAAATACACCCTTATCAAATTGTGTTTTTGCAGGATGTATGATATAATTCTCTTGTCTAGGGAGAAGTAATATCATATGCTGCAAAGTGGTTGATAAACTTCTGAGATTCCGTCCAGTTGGTAGCTGGGCGGTTTTTTGTTATTTATAAGCTTTATTTGCTCCGTATTTAGCTTGACTATTGGTAAATCCTTCGTATTCCAATTGTTTTATGAGACCAGATTTTGAAAAAGATTGACTTTCTAAATAAGATGTTGCTTTTTTGTAGGCCTGATCTTTCCAATTAGCGTTGCAATTATTTGCAGCATATTTGGCTTCTTTAGTTGTAAATCCCTCATATTTAAGCTGTTTTATTAATCCGGACTTAGAAAATGCATCATAATCAAGATAGTCGAAAGCTTTATTTAGAGCATTTTCTTCTCCCGTTGTAGGCGCGTAAGCCTCTGTAGTTTTTTCTGTAGTTGCTTCAGTTGTAACCTCTGTGGTTGTTGGTTCTTCTGTAGTTGCTTCAGTTGTATCATAAGCAGATGTGATTTCTATAGATTCAAAGATCTTATCAAACTCCGAAGAATAATCATTTTCGGGCGAGCTCATTGCACAAACTACAAAATATCCGCTTTTTACAGGAAATACGAGCATTTCATTTTTATAAGTTTTTCCATCAATAGATTTATTATAATATAACTTCTCTACATCAATACTATTTATTTGTGCATATTCGCCTTTTAAATCATCTTTATAATCTTGAGATTTTTTAATACTATCCTTTACCTTTTCAACATTTTTAGAATCCAGTACATTACCATTGAATTTATGATAAACTACACTCAATAATCCATCATTATCTCCGAGCTCATTCTTATAATAAAGGGATGTATCATCTGAGTTGGAATCGGCAGCGATCCATGATTTTGGAATTTTATATTTTATCCCATATGAACTTTCTGTTTGCTCGAAATCTTTATATGGATCATCAGCTGTATCATCCTTTTTTGATGCACAAGCAATTAAAAAAATACAAATTAGTGATAATATTATCCCTAATGATATAAATCTTTTTTTCATAAATTTTCCTCCTGATATAAAAATATGTTATAATCAATTTGTATAGTTTACATATTTTATACACTAGAGGTAGCGGTGGCTTATTGCAGTAGGTCATCGCTATTTTAATCTTAGTTTAATCAACTCTTCATTATATCCGAGTGCATGCGCGATCTGATCGGTAGTAAATTCTTGAAATTCAAGAAAAACTTCGTCGTCAATTAGAAGCTCAGTTGCAAACTTATCTGCTTCGATTTCCATTTTACTTACAAGAAGTCCAGTTCGTTTTCTTAAAAATGGAGTATTAGCATCAGGATGCATAATTGCATGACCTAATTCATGTGCACATGTAAATAGCTGATCGTGATCAGAAAGATCATGATTTATATGTATTTGCTTCATACGAAGCTGTTTATTGTAGTATCCACTAATGGATCCCAATGGTTCAAATATAACCTTTATCCCTAAATACTTAGCAATGTCAAAAGGATTATCCGTACCATATCTTTTCTTTAGTGAGTTTGTTTTTTTACGAATATCCAATGAATCACTTCCTTTATTTTCTGTATTTCTTTGGTGTGAATTTTTGCTTAGCATTTATTTTTGCGATGGTTATACTGTTTTGGAGACTCGCTTTTAATAATTCTCTTGTTTCATCATCTAAAGGTTCTCCGGAGAACATCAGTCCATCTTGATCGGATTCTAACTGATCAAGGGTTTGTTCTAATCGTTTTGCGATATCTTTTTCATCTTTCTTAGTTAGCTCAATGGCTTGATCGGATTTTTCTTCTATTAAATCAGATTTTCCAATTCCAAAATAATCAGCGAGAGCTTGTACGCTTCCCATTCTAGGAATGGATTGTCCCGTACACCAAGTATTAAATGTTTGTGGAATAACTCCAATAGCTTTAGCCACCTCTTTTTGGCTTTTTCCTGATTTCTCTAAATAGAAAGATAGATTTTTAGAGAATATTTTCTTTTGCTTTTCATCTGACATTAAATCACCTCACTTCGTTATTAATATAGTACAATAAAAATTGATTTTTTGCAACTAAAAGTCAAAAATAAATTGATTTTAGTATTGACATCCATTTAAAATGGATTTATAATAAATACAGAAATTAAAGAAAGGCGGTGATGACGTGACAAAGATGAACGAAGGTAAAGCAGTACCATTTCAAATTTCTTTAGCTTCAGCACGAGTTAATGCAGAAATGACACAAGAAGAGGTCGCAAAACATATGCATGTTGGAAAACAGACTATCGTTAGCTGGGAAAAAGGGACTTCTGAACCGAAAATGTCGCAAGGAAGAGAACTTAGTAAATTATATGGTATTCCAATTGACTATATTTTTTTACCTAAGAAATCCAATTAAAATGGATTTAAATAACCAGGAGGTGAGAAAGACGAAAGTATTGAAAGATATACAGCCCGATGAAAAATTAGCAGAGGAAATCCAAAGTAATCTAGATAAGCAGTTAAAAGAAAAACAGCTAGAAGAATCAGAAGAGTTAAAAACTATTCTGCATGGAGTAACAGGTAAAGAAATGAGATGGGCGATCTATTCTGCGATTTCTAAGCAAAAAGAAAAACAGCGTTGCCAGGAACAAAAAATATCATCCCTGCAAATAGCTGTTATATTGCAGGGAATAGCTGTAATTATTTTAGGCATTGGTGGAATCATTTTAAAAAAATATCTACCATGACAGAGGCTGTTGCAACAATCAAAGAAAGAATAGAAATAGTTTTAGAGAGTTTTGAATCCGCCTCTGCAGATAATGCATTTTGTTTGGCGGTCTCTGCAATAGATGTAATGGCATCTATTTGCTGTTGATATTTTGCTTCTCGTTCCTTTTCTATTTTTCGTTGAAGCTCAAATTCAGCCAAATGAGCGCGGCCTAATTCAGTGATAGAAACTTCATCAGATTCGTTTATGGATACGAGATTTGCATTTAAAAACATTTCTACATATCCATCAATAGACGGAAAATCGAAAAAGAAATCACCAGGATTTTGCCCAGGACATTCTAATATTGCCGTTAGAATTTCATATTGATATTCGGTAAGTTTAAATAACAAATTTTCCATTAAGAATACTCCTCTCTTAAGACTCGGACATGGCAGTGTCCTGTGAATTAAGTATAGGAGATATATGAAAGAAAGACAACAGAATAATAGCAGATGGCTTAATTCCCTGCCCGATGCACAGAATCCTGAAATCCTACCTAAATTGGTTAATTAAAAATAGCACTCAATCGTCGGGCAGGGAATTAAGCCATCTGAAGAAAGGTAGGTGATGAAAGTGTTCAAGGACAGGCTTAAAAAAGTAATGGTAGATCAAAATATCAACCAAGTAGAGTTGTCCAGGATCTGCGGTGTGAGTAGGTCAACCGTTAGCAAATGGATGTCTGGAGATTCAGAACCGACAAAAGCAAGAAGAAATGAGATTGCAGAAGCATTTGATCTTCCAGAGAATTACTTTGAAGAGATAGTAATTCCTAAAAAGAGAATAGAGACATTAACCCCGAAAGAAGTTGCGTATTTGATGGGAATGGGTGTTTCAACAATCGAAAAAGGACTGATTCAAGGAACTTTTCCATGGGGATATGCAATCCGGACAAGTGAAAATACGCATAGATATTTCATAAATGCAAAAAAGTTTTTTGTGACTGAAATGATAAGCGTATGAGAAAGGAGCATAAAGATGCACACAGAAACAAAAGCGATGATCTGCACAGCAGCAGTGCTGATCGCAATGGGAATCTTTAAAGAGTTAGCTGCGGTATGTTTGATCACAGCAGTAGTATTTGAGGAAGGAGTGAAGAAATTTGATAAATAAGAAAGAAAAAAGTGCCCACGGAGCGGCAACTCCATTAGGCACATTGCTAAACAAGCAAGATCAGTATAACACAGATCGTCAGAAAAGTGAAATCAGAAAAATAGCAACTGAGATCTTTGATCTATCTCTGCAGCTGCAAGAAATGACAGATGGAACTATAGACTGGATAGATTGGCGAGAGCCAGGTGTTCCGTGCGTATACGTTGAATATCATGGAGCCACCGCAGTGCTAAGCGTTAAGATCTGGGAAAATGGATTTAGTGCAGAACAGCGACCTGATTACAGTACAATGCTGTTTCTCGACAATCCGAACTGTATGATCGAAGCAGGGTATCTTAAAGAAAAATTGATGGGATTATTAGAAGAAAGAAGAGGAAGCGACAATGAAGAGTGAAACAACGAAGAAAGTAACAGAAGGAATCGTAAGAGGTCATGTTTTAGATACAGCAGGATGCACAGACAAGGCAGCTGATGAACTAGAAAAAGTGTTGGAAACCATTTTGTTCGAAATTAGTGATTGCGTAAATCCGGTTCCAGAAATTGCAAGTGATCTTACAGTGGGCGTTCTTAGATTTATTGCAGACACTTTAGAAAAGAATCTGGATGATAAAGAAAAAGAAATTGCAGAACTTGCAAGAGACACTTTACGAATGAAATATAAGACGTTAGTAGTGAGAGCAAAAGCTTAAGAAGGAAGACGGACTATGCAAACAATCGAAATCAGCAAAGGAATCAAACGGATCCAGTTCGATTCCTTTGATTCCTGGCTAAATGCCAGACATGGAATCGGTGGTTCTGATGCATCTGCAGTATTAGGACTCAATCCATATAAAACTAATACAGAACTGTATTTAGAAAAGACAGGACAGCGAACGGCTCCTGATATTTCAGATAAGGATTATGTGAAGTATGGACATGATGCGGAGCCATTACTTCGATCACTGTTTGCACTTGATCATCAAGAATACAAGGTCGAATACTTCGGAGACAACATGATCCGAAACGAAAAATATCAATGGGCACATGCATCTTTGGATGGAGAACTAACCGATCAGGATGGTCGCAAAGGAATCTTAGAAATCAAGACAACTAACATCCTACAAAGTATGCAGCGTGAAAAATGGAGAGATCAGATTCCAGATAACTATTACATACAGGTGCTACATTACCTGCTAGTTACCGAATATGAGTTTGTGGAGCTAAGGGCACAGCTGAAATCAGTGTGGCAGAGTCAGATCAGATTAGAGACAAAAGATTATCACATTGAGCAATCAGAGGCAGAAGAAGACATCGAGATATTAAGACAAGCGGAAGAAGAGTTCTGGCAGAATGTCGTAAAAAGGCAGCAGCCGAACTTGATTCTTCCGGAAATATAAAAAGGAGAAATTGTCATGAATCGATACGATGAATATATGAAAGAGGTTCAGGAAAAGAAAAAAGAAAATCAGGCTATTGTAAATAAAATTGTGGAGATTTTAAAAGGCAATAACCTGACTGTTGAACATATTGAAGTCATCTTAAATATGACTCGTGAAGAAGTGATTAAAAAGGCGCACTTATAACAGAAATCAATAAAGGAGAAATACATGGAATTTAAGATATACAATCCGCAGGAAGAAGGATTCCTGAAAGAGATTGACTGGAACTATGAAGAGTTAAAAACAGAGATCCAGGGAAAAGCGAATGATTACATGAATCTGGTTTATACAGCAGATCAGGTAAAAGATGCCAAAAAAGATCGTGCAAATCTTAATAAATTTGTGGAAGCTTTAGAGAGCAAGCGAAAAGAAATTAAAAAACAGATTACAGAACCATATTCAGCATTCGAGAAACAAGAGAAAGAACTGGTTGGTATTGTTAATAAAGCGATTGCAAATATTGATACGCAGATCAAAGGATATGAAGAAGCAACAAGACAGGAAAAACTTGAAAAGGTCAAAGAAATCTATGCAAAAACAATCGGTGGACTTGCTGATGTAGTAACGTTTGACAAAATTTTTAAAGAATCCTGGCTGAATGTATCAACAACGTTTAAATCGATCACAAAGGAAATCACAGAAATTCGTGACAAGGTTGACAATGATTTATTTGTGATCAATGCAGACACGAGTTCCTTTGCTTATGAGATGAAAGAAGAGTATCTAAAGAACTTTGATCTCACTGCAGCGATTAATAAAAAACAAAAATTAGAAGAGACAGCAAAGCAGAAAGCAATATATGAAGAACAACTAAAAGAGGAAGAGGAACAAAGAAAACAACGATCACAAGAAGAAGCAAAGAAGGTAGTATTTGCAGGTAAAAGCACAGAAAAGCCAGTAAAAGCACAGAAGCCAGTGAATACAGGAGAAAAAATATCAACGATCACATTCCGATGTACTGTAAAAGAACATAACTTTAAAGAAGTTAACGCAAGACTCAGTCTAGTACAAAAAGTATGTGAAGAATTTAAAATCATAGATCCAGAGGAGGAATTATAAAATGGCAGTTGGAAACAGTTTAGCAAACAGACAACAGAAAACAGGATTAACGGCATATCTTACAAATGATGCTGTGAAACGTCAGATCAATAATGTAGTGGGTGGCAAAAACGGAGATCGTTTTATTGCCTCTATTGTATCTGCAGTACAGGTTAATTCAGATTTACAGGAGTGTACAAACCAATCAATTTTAAGTGCTGCATTACTTGGAGAGTCTTTAAAACTTTCTCCATCACCACAGCTTGGACAGTATTATATGGTCCCATTCAAAAATAACAAAAAGGGATGCAAAGAAGCACAGTTTCAGCTTGGTTATAAAGGATACATTCAGTTAGCAATCCGTTCAGGACAGTATAAAAAACTAAACGTTTTGGCAATCAAGGAAGGGGAACTGGTTCGATTTGATCCACTGAATGAAGAAATCGAGGTAAATCTGATCGATGATGAAGAAGCAAGGGAAGAAGCAAAGACAATCGGATACTATGCAATGTTTGAATATACAAACGGTTTCCGAAAAGCTATGTACTGGTCCAAAAAGAAAATGGAAGCACATGCATTAAAGTATTCCAAAGGGTATGCAGCAAAAAAAGGATATACATTCTGGGAGAAAGATTTTGATGGAATGGCTTATAAGACAATGCTTCGCCAGCTGATCAGTAAATGGGGAATCATGAGCATTGATATGCAGAATGCAATGGAATCTGATATGGCGGTGATCCATGAAGATGGAACAAAAGATTATGTAGATACAGTTTCAGAAGAAAATATTGTAGCAGATCAGGATCTGCAGGAAACGGCAGAGGAAACACCTGAACCAGAAAAACAGGAACTACAGGAAGAAACAACAAAAGAAGAACCACAGCAGTTCTTTAAATAAAAGAAAGGAGCAACACGATGAAACATATTAACTTAGAACAGTTTGCAGGAGGGAAACTTTCAGTACAGCTTAATAAGGCATTAGAAAAGATCACTGAAAATGTTCAGGATCCGAACACTGATGCGCAGAAGGTCAGAAAGATCAATGTATCAATCAGTTTCCGGCCAAACGATGAAAGAAACTTTGTGGCAACTACGGTAGAAACAAAGTTAAGTCTTGCACCAGAACTTGGAGCTACAACAGCACTGAGTATGGGCAGAGATCTTCGCACCGGAGAGGTTGAAGCGGTTGAAATCTTTAACCAGATTCCTGGTCAGATGAATGTTGATGATGTGATCGACCAGGAAGAAGATGAAACACCGAAAGCTTTTGATCCGGATACTGGAGAGATCTACGAACCAAGCAACAAAGTGATTGATTTAAGAAAAGCAAAACAGGCATAAAACAGGAGGATACATAACAATGGATAATACATTTTTAAGAGAAGCAATCGAAAAGATCGAAGAATTGACAGACAGTGCAAGAGAGCCACACGTTGTAAAAATCGCAGGAAAGACTTATTGCGATAAATCTATGTCACGATATGACAGAGAAGAGTTTGCAGAACCATTGACAACTACAAGTCTTAATTCTCTGATCGATTATATCAGTGGAAAGAGTGAAGAGTTAAGAGAATCTATGATCATTCATGTAGAATCTCCAACAAAAGTAAGATTACTATCTGGTCTTACAAATGAAAGAAATCGAGAAGAATTATTCCGCGTAGGTACAAATCCAAATGGTTTTGATTTCGATCATTACTATGATCAGGAAGCGTTTGTAATTAATATGCAGACTGCCTTTAAACAGAGTGATGAAACAGAACTGATTCTTTCAGTTGCTGGAAACGTAGAAAATAAAACAGTGGCCAACTATGGAGATGATGGAGTCAGCCAGAAAGCTACGATCACAAAAGGTATTGCAGGAAAAGAAGATGTGATCGTACCAAATCCAGTAACACTTCGCCCATATCGTACCTTCCTGGAAGTAGAACAGCCAGAAAGCAAGTTTATCTTTCGAATCAGAGAAGGTTCTGATGGGCAGCCAATGTTTAAATTGGTAGAAGCTGATGGTGGTCTCTGGAAGTATGAAGCTGTAGATGCTATCAAGAAATATTTAACAGAGAATTTACCGGAAGAACTGTTAAAAGTGATCACGATCATCGGGTAACAGTTATGGAGACAGTTAGATTTACAGTCCCTGGTGAACCGAAAGGAAAAGCCAGGGCAAGAACTGTCCGTAGTAAAAAAGGTGGAACTTTCTCATATACGCCAGAAGGTACTATGTTGTATGAGAATCTGATCAAGTGCTGTTACAGGCAGGAATCAAACAACATCATTTTTAATGACGGACAGCCCTTAAAAGTAACGATCATAGCTTATTATCCGATCGTTAAGAGTACAAGCAAGAAAAAGAAACAACAGATGTTGGAAGACCTTATGTTTCCAACGAAGAAACCAGACATTGATAACATTGCAAAAAGCATTCTGGATGCGTTGAATAAATTAGCATACAGGGATGATACGCAGGTTGTAACGCTGCATATGGAAAAGCATTATGCAGAGAACCCACGAGTTGAAGTAGAGATAGAAGAAATATTATAGAGGAAAGGCGGTGTTCTAATGGGCCGTAAACCCAAAACAGGACTAGATTACTTTCCTAAAGATGTCGATTATTACGACGATTTTAACATCATGGATCTGATGAACGAGTATGGTCCATTAGGGCAGACCATCTATGATGTTGTTCTATGCATGATTTATCATGAAGGATATTACCTGGAAGTGCCTAAAATGGAGCAGTTAGCGGTAAAAATAATCAAAACCATTGGTAACCGCTGGGTAAAGAAAAAGGACTTTGTGTTACAAGTAATTCATTATTGTGCGGAGATAGGTCTTTTCGATCAAGACCTCCTGAATCAAAATGTTATTACCTCTGTTGGAGTTCAGCGACGCTATAAAGAAGTGACTGTTAGGAACAAAGTCGATAGAAGTAAATACTGGTTGATTGATGAAAACGGTCAACCTTTATTAAATGCACCACAAAATAGCATTTCCGTAACAGAAACAAGCATTTCTGCAACAGAAAAAGATATTTCTGCAACAGAAAAACGACAAAAGGAAAGTAAAGTAAATAAAAATATATATTATAGCAATCCAGATCTGAACAGAGAGTTCTGTCTTTACCTTGATATGAGGAATCATACTGGACCAACATTATCTGCAGAACAGATCAATGCCTTGAAAGAAGAACTTGATTCTCTGGCTGAGAACGATTCTGATAAGTTGGGTATTGTAAGAAAAGCATTTGGTGGAGGTTATAAGAGCTTCTTCCCTACATCAAAGAAACGGAAGAAATCAACACCGAAGCCAAAGAAAGAAGAAACTATACACAATTTTACCCAAAGAGAAGTAGCAGATCGTGATTATGAGAATCTGGAAAGACAGTTATTAAAGAAACAATTAGGAGGTGACATAACGTATGGATAATTTGATTCCTGTTAACTATGAAACAGAAGAACCAACAGTTTCAGCAAGAGATTTGCATAAAGCATTGAACATTCAATCCAGATTTAGCAGATGGTTTGAAAATAATAAGAGACTATTTGTTGAAGGTGAGGATTATAACAAATGTACATCAAATACAGTTGTTAATAATGGAGCTGTTAGGGAACTAGAAGATTATCAAATAACAATGATAATGGCAAAACATTTGGCTATGATGTCTAGGACAGAAAAAGGAAAAGAAGTTAGGGATTATCTTATTAATCTTGAAAGAGCTTGGAATAGTCCAGAGCAAGTATTTGCAAGAGCTTTGAAGATGGCAGATAAGACAATTGATAAATTAAAATCTGATAATGCAATTTTAATTGAAGACAATGAAAGAATGAAACCAAAAGAAATTTTTGCAGATGCAGTAACAGCAAGTGACACATCTATCCTAATCGGAGAACTGGCCAAGATTCTTAGACAGAATGGAGTTCAGACAGGGCAGAATAAACTGTTTGAATGGCTGAGAAATAATGGATATCTGATCAAGAGAAAAGGATCAGACTGGAATATGCCAACACAGAAAGCGATGGATATGGATCTGTTTGAAATCAAAGAAACGGTAATCAACAATCCAAACGGATCGACAAAAATCAGTAAGACTACAAAGGTCACTGGTAAAGGGCAGCAGTATTTTATTAATAAGTTACTTGCTGCAAGCTAAGTAAATAAAGGCATCCGGTTGATCTCTGTCCGTAGCAACCAACAACCAAAGATTGTTGTTAAAAAGTCGTAGTAATAGTCGTGGTAGTTGTGGGTTTCGGGATGATCTTAAGCGACAGGACGTAAAAAGATGATCACATGCGGACAGAGATCAGCCGGATGGACTGAATTATATACCACAGTAACTATTAACATGCATAAGAAACAAGCCAATGTATAAGCCATGAGCCTGCTGCTTAAGGCAGTGGGCAGAAAGGAGAACTGATGGCAGATTACAGCAAAGGATTTAAAAGACGTGTTGTACAGTTATGGATCCAACATGGTATGTCCACAAATGAGATCAGCAGAACATCAGGCATCGATCATAAGACATTGATGAAGTGGTATAAGCGTTTCTACCCTGAGTTAACAGGGGGGGGGCGAGACAAAACACGAAAGTTTGCAGTGGCATTATGTAGGCAATTGTGCCGGATATCATAAGTAAAGGAGTATGATCAGACAGCTTAACTTTCTATCTGATTAAGATTTTTCGAGTAACTATTAACGAAGCAAGCAAACGTAAACATATTTTTCAGGTTTTTTGTATTTTTATTTTTCACAAACTAGATTTGGTATTACAATTTTTCAAATCACAGGAGAAGAATCACGGCAGTTTATATGATCGGGCAAGAAATTATAGAAATGTGATCAGTATAAATGCTGTTTCAGGTAGAAAGTTAAGCTGTCTGAGATAGGTAGATAGTATGAGTAAACAAGATTATATCATGCAGGGCAGAAATGAAGGAATTGCGTTCTGTGACAAAATAGCAAAAGAAAAAGGATTAGAAGAGCTACAGAGAGTAACAAGACAGAGAAATCTTGCAGGGCTTCGAACACTAATAGATCCAAGAGAACTTGACCAGGATTTTAGAGATGCAACACTACAGATTTTAGATACTGTATTGATCATGAGTCTTATAGTTTTGAAAGATGAATTTGATTTCGGAACTAAGAGATTAGATCGATTCAAAAAAAGATTCAATGACAAAACAGAGTGTTTAGAAACAGGAAATGTGACATGGATTGATATGATCGAGCAGGTCAGAGAAGAAAACAACATTAAATTAAATCTTAGAAAGAACGATGTAGTGATGGCATGGAGGAGAAAATAATGATAAACAAGAAAGAATTTAAAGGCTACATCTGTGAGATCACAGGCAAGTCAATTAAGGACATGAAGCTGTGTCCGGACAAGCAACAGAAGCTAAGGGTTCGGATCAAGTGTGATAAGGGATGCGTCTGGTGTGAAAAGTTAAAGAAAGTTAAGGAGTGAGGAAAATGTTGATATTAGATCAAGAGAGACGATCACTTGAAGTAATCGAAAACACGTTTGGTGTATACGTTGATGGAAACGAGATAAATATAGATCTTGGAGAAACATCTCGTTTGACAATAGGAGTTTATCAAAATGAAGAAAGAGCGATGGAAGTCTTAAAAATGATTTTTAACCGATATGAAAGAGGGCAAAGAGTCTTTGAAATGCCAGAAGAATAATGGGAGGTAGACGATGAACAATTCAATAACAACTATAGGAAAAGTCAGACAACGATTAGGAAAAGCCTATATCCATACAAAAGAAGAATCCATCCAGAGTATTATCATCGATGCTCTGGTAGATCACGGATATGACGTGGATGTTGAGGTTACAGATAACGGAACAGGAAACGAAGTAGTATCATGTGAGATTTACGATGTGGGGGGGGGCAGTAAGAAATGATAACAACAAAAGATGCTGTAAAAGTATTAAGTTTAACACTAACAATCGTATGTTATGGAATTTATTTTTATTCCGACCGAAAAAAAGATTGCTATCAATCTATTAAATTTTTGATACTGGGATCAATCATGCAGAATGTAACATTCCACTTGGAATAAAGGAGCGTTAAGAATATGGGAAAGACAATAGAAAAAATAGAAAGAGTGGCGAAAATGCTAAATGGACGACACATGCCAAAACCTTACGAAGTGTACAAACACTTTAAAGGGAACTTATATGTTGTTCTTAATGTTGCTCGCCATACGGAGACAAATGAATTGCTTGTAGTATATGCTGCTACAAAAGAAATGCAAAGAATCTATGCAAGACCATTACAGATGTTTATGAGTGAAGTAGATCACGAAAAATATCCAGATGCAAGGCAAAAATACAGGTTTGAGAATACGATGGAGGGTTAATTTATGATCATTGGATTTTTAAGCGGATTATTTATCGGAGCAGTAGCAGGAGTGGCAGTGATGTCACTCTGTGCCGCAGCGAAAGAGAGGGATGAGTTATGACAATAACAGAGAATCTTACAGGTGTCGTGAAAGAGGAACCAAAGACAATAACAGAATTTTTTGATGAAATAAAAAGCAACATCTGTGATAACTATTGCAAGTATCCAAGCGAAATAAAAGACTATGATGAGCTGATAGAAACAGTATGCAGCAAATGTCCGCTGCGAAAGTTGAACTAATTATTAGATTAGTTGAAATATTAGTTGAAGAATAAGTCGAAGGAGTTGATACATAATGGCATATAGAGATTGTCCGTGCCTAAATTGTAAAGATAGATCACACGGATCAAAGAGAGTTGCTTGTCAGACAGGATGTGAGAAGTATCTGTCCTGGAAGGCAAAGGAACAGGAATTAAGAAGAAGAGAGAAAGAATCACGGCCTTATTACTCAAATGCAAGAAAAGCGATCATAAGAAACCGCCAGATGAAAAGAAAGAGCGGTAGGCAGATATGATTGATCCATGCAAAGCCTGTGCAGAGATAACCTGCATGGGCATTTGTGCCGATCAGGTGCAATACAAACAGGAGTACCAGGAGATGACAGATCGGATAAGGCAGCAGATAATAAATCGTAACAGGAGGGGAGAACGTGGACAAGAACGTACTGATCCAATACGCAGACATGATTGAAGAAGTAAAAGATATAAGAAAACGAATCTTGCAAACAGAAAAGCAGATCAGCAGGATTGAGGAAGAAGGAACTGTAAAAGACACAGTAAGCGGTGGCATGGGTGGAATACAGCACTTTGTAGTGGAAGGTATGCCGGTACCAGAGTTAAGACGAAAGAAGCTGCTGCTTAATAAACGAAAAGCGATGCTGATTGAGAAAGAGAATGAACTTCTGGAACTTATGAACCAGGCAGAAGAATACATAAATAGCATTGAGAAGAGCGAACTTAGAATGATGTTCAGGTTCTACTACATTGATGGCATGACGTGGCTACAGGTGGCACATAGGATGAATCAGTTACATCCAAAGAGGAGAGTAGCTTATACAGAAGATAGCTGTAGAATGAGAAATACAAGATTTTTTCAAGAAAATTAGAAAATGTTCGGTCACGTTCGCAAAAAATGGTCTAATATATAGGCTAGAGAGATACTTCATAAGATATCCTCTTCTTCGTGTAATTTATTGAATGAACTCGGGTGATCTTCGGACCCCGGGTCTTTTTTATGTTTAATTTTAGAATTTTTTTGCTGATCGGAGATAATATGATGGAAGATAGAAAAAGCCTTTTAGAAATATTCGGAGTAAAAGAAAGTTATAAACTGCCAGATAAAATATTAGAATATCTGTTATCTGATCAGGCAGCAAACAAGATAACAGAAGTAAAAAACGAAGGATATACAGAGATTCGAGATATCTTCCAGGAAGAACAAGGAGACAGAAAAAACCTTAAACAGGATTTTACACCAGATTGTATCTGTCAGATTATAGCCGAAATTATGAAAGAAGGAGACAACATTGACATGTGTTCAGGCACAGGAGCATTGAGCAAGTGGGCGAATAAGACAAGAGGAATAAAAATCAATGAATATGAGTATTCAGAAAGAACAATTCCTTTTGCATTATTGGATGCATGCGTGAATGGAATGATGGGAACGATTAGCCGGGCTGATTGCCTGAGATCAGAAGTGTTTGAAAGTTATACGCTTGAAAAACAGGAAGAAATATCGATACCGAGGCAAACATCACAGAAGAATCCGGATCAATATCAAAATGTCATTATGAATCCGCCGTATTCAATGAAGTTTCCAGATACAGATGATTATGAAATATACGGATGGAAGATCCCGAAAAGTAAAGCAGATTTTGGGTTCATATTAAGAGGTGTGCAACACCTGAAGGAAGACGGAAGACAGATTGCAGTGCTGCCGCACGGGATATTATTTAGAGGAGCACAAGAAGGAAAGATAAGAAGATGGTTAATTGAAAACCATATGATCAGCGCAGTGATCGGAGTTCCTGATAAATTGTTCTTGAATACTTCGATTCCAGTTTTTTTGCTAGTGATTGAACATAATTCAAAAGATGTGCTTTTTATAGACGCATCAAAAGAATTTATAAAGAAAGCAGCACAAAACGATATGGAAGAAAAACATATCGAAAAAGTAGTGAATACATTTTTAAACAGGAAAGAGGTTGAAAAATATTCATACATTGCAAGCTATAAAGAAATTGAAGAGAATGATTTTAACCTAAATATTCCAAGATATGTAGACTCATTTGAAGAAGAACCACTTCCGGATGTTAGACAGATTTTGAAAAATCTGAAACAAATAGATGAAGAAGAAACAAAAATAAAAGCCGATCTGTATAGCATGTTGAATGATTTGACAGGAAGTAAGGAAGATATGAAAGTTGTAGAGATGCATAAAAACATATTAAAACCAAAGAAACCAGCAAAAGAAGTAATTGGACAGTTATCATTTGAGGGATTGTTATGAATTTAAATACAAGAAAAATAAATATTTATGACATATGTAATGTAGAACGTGCAGTATCTGGGAAAGAGTATAAAGCAGGTACTTGCTTTATAAAGCTGAGTGCGGTAGATGAAAGTGTTGGACAAATTAAGGATAAAGGATTGATAGATCAAAGATATGCAGTGTTTGAACCAAAAGATAAGATCAATACTGATTATATGTTTATTGCAATTGAGAGGTGCTTTCCAAATTTCTTAAGACGATACAGGACAACAATCAATTTACAATTTGGGACATTAAAACACTTCCAAATTTATTGGCATGACAACGAGGATGTGCAGAGATATGTAGTTAATAATATGAGGATGGTTAATGATGAGATACAGCTATTAGAAGAACAGATACGATTAGAGAAAGAACAGAAAAGATGGTATCTGAAAAAGATGATGATTTAATTATGGACCTCTAGCTCAGTTGGTCAGAGCAATCGGCTCATAACCGATCGGTCCAGGGTTCGAGTCCCTGGAGGTCCATTTAAGAAACAAGAAAGAAGGTGGTAATGTGTGAACGAAGAAAAAAACTACATATTGGCAGAATCCGATTATGTGGCCGGAATGAAGTATAAAGACATTGCTGCCAAGTATGGAGTCTCGATTAATACTGTGAAATCGTGGAAGAAACGATACGCGTGGTCGAGGAATAAAAAGACGAAAAGTACACAAAAGGGGTGCACACAAAATAAAAAGGGTGCACACAAAAAAGAAGCCGTTGCAGAGGATGTAAGTCAGGTCGTGATCAACGATGGACTTACCGATCAGCAACAGCTTTTTTGTTTGTATCAATCGAGGATGTTTAACTACACGAAAGCATATATGAAAGCTTATCCAGGATGCACTTATGCGTCTGCTGCAGTATTAGGCAGCAGGCTTATGAAGAATCAGCTGATCAGAGAAACAATTGAGCAGTTAAAGCAGAATCACATGAACAGAGAAATGCTTAAACAGGAAGATATCTTTCAGAAATACATGGACATTGCGTTTGCAGACATGAACGATTATATGTCGTTTGGACAAGAAGAGATTGAAACTGATTATGGTCCAAGAATGATCAACAGTGTCCGATTAAAAGAATCAGATCAAGTTGACGGGACATTGATCACAGAAGTGAAGCAGGGCCGTGATGGTGTGAGCGTAAAACTTGCAGATCGCATGAAAGCAATCGACTGGTTAGCAGATCACATGGATATTGCTACAGCTGAACAGAAAGCTAAGATTGAGCAGATTAGAGCTAAGACAGCGATCATGTCCGGAACATCTGAAGAAGAGACAGAAGACGATGGATTCATCGAAGCCTTAAAAGGTGAGGTGGCGGATGTATGGGAAGAAGAATAAAGAAAGCTGTCTTTAAGTTTCGTCCGTTTAGTAGGAAGCAGAAGAAGATACTTACATGGTGGCTACCAAATTCACCCGTACATGATCAGGATGGAATCATAGCAGATGGAGCTATCCGATCGGGAAAAACTGTTTCTATGTGTTTATCCTTTGCAATGTGGGCAATGGAAACATTCAACGGCCAGAATTTCGGTATGTGCGGTAAGACAATTGGTTCTTTCCGGAGAAACGTACTTTTCTGGTTAAAGCTCATGCTTAAGAGTCGAGGGTATCATGTCGAAGATCACAGAGCTGATAACTTAGTTGTTATTCGGAGAGGTGGCAAAGAGAACTACTTCTATATCTTTGGCGGCAAGGATGAGCGATCACAGGACTTGATACAGGGTATCACACTTGCAGGAGTCTTTTTCGATGAAGTGGCATTGATGCCTGAATCTTTTGTTAACCAGGCAACAGGACGTTGTTCTGTGGATGGATCTAAGTATTGGTTTAACTGTAACCCAGATGGGCCGTACCACTGGTTTAAAACCAATTGGATCGATCGTGCAGATGAAAAGAAACTTGTTTATCTGCATTTCACGATGGATGACAATCTGAGCCTATCTGAGCGAATTAAAGCACGATACCGGGCAATGTATACCGGGGTGTTTTACAAACGATATATCTTAGGTCTGTGGGCCGTAGCTGAGGGAATCATCTATGACATGTTTGATGTAGAAAAGCATGTCACATCAGAAAAACAATCAACAATCGGCAGTAAATACGTCAGTGTCGATTATGGTACACAGAATGCTACAGTATATCTTTTATGGGAGAAGAACCAGAAAGGTCAGTGGGTTGCTACGAAAGAATATTACTATTCTGGCCGAGATGAGACTACACAGAAGACAGATGGAGAGTACGCGGATGACATGGAAGAGTTCCTGGAAGGAATCAATGTTGAATCGATCATTGTCGATCCGGCAGCAGCATCCTTTATCGCAGAGCTTAAGAAACGAGGATTTAAGGTTAAGAAAGCAAAGAATGATGTGCTTGATGGTATCCGTTTTGTCGGGAACTTATTAAATCTTGGTTTATTGCTGTTCTCAGAGAATTGTAAAGAAACAATCAAAGAGTTCGGCTCTTACATCTGGGATGATAAAGCTTTGGAACGTGGAGAAGATAAACCAGTGAAGCAGCATGATCATTGCATGGATGCAGTGAGATATTTTGCTTACACGATCGTAAGACGTGAACGAAAATGGAGTTGATTAAATGATAAAAGAAATTATTGAGCGAATAAGGCAGGTGATAAGAAAAATGCTTGGAAAAGAAAACATTAAGGATGCGATCGGAGTTGATATTGCTGTATCGGATGAAATGGCAAGACAGATTGATCTCTGGTCGAAGATGTATAAAAATAAACCGCCGTGGAAAAGAAAAGATCTAAAGCTTTGCGGATTACCTGCTGCCATTGCTGGAGAATTTGCAAGGCTTGTTACGTTAGAACTAAAGACAGAAATCACAGGAAATAATTTCATAAATGATGAATATCAGACTGTGATCGAGAACATACGAACATATACCGAATATGCCTGTGCAAAGGGTGGACTTGCAATGAAGCCTTATGTATCCGACGGGCATATAGAAGTTGACATGGTTCAAGCTGATCACTTTTTCCCAACGAAATTCAATTCCAGAGGGGAAGTTATTGCAGCGGTTTTTATGGAAACCGTAACGATCGGGAAACAGGTATATACAAGACTGGAATATCATCAACACGATGAGAACACGACATATCATATTATGAATAAGGCTTTTGTAAGGCAGGATCTTGATAATGTTGAGGTATTGGGAAAAGAAGTACCGCTTAGTGCTGTACCAGAGTGGGCCAATCTTGAAGAAGCAGTGACAATCATAAACGTGAAGAAGCCGTTATTCGCATACTTTAAGATTCCAAACGCAAACAATATTGATGATTCATCTCCGTTGGGAGTATCTGTATATTCCAGAGCGGTAGATGACATCAAAGAAGCGGATTATCAATGGACGAGGATATTATGGGAATTTGAGGGATCTGAATTAGCAATTGATGGAGACGTTAGCTTATTTAAGCGAAAAGAAAACGGAGAATTTGACCTTCCAAAAGGAAAAGAAAGACTTTTCCGAATGATGGATTTTGACGATGATAAGGAGCAGTACAAGGTATTTGCACCGCCGATCCGTGATGAGAGCCTTATCAATGGATTTAATGCGATTCTTCGTAGGGTAGAGTTTAATTCTGGATTGGCATATGGAACTCTGAGCGATCTGAACACAGTTGATAAGACTGCAGAAGAGATTAAGACAAGTAAACAACGATCATACAGCACAGTATCTGATATTCAAAAAGCTTTGCAGAAAGCATTAGAACAATTAATCTATGCAATGGATGTGATCGCACAACTTTCAAATCTAAATGGCGGTAAGAAGTATGAGGTCAGTTTTGATTGGGATGACTCCATTGTGATCGACAAAGAACAGGAACTGCAGAGTATGCAGCAGGATGCAACAGCAGGACTGATCCGAAAAGAAATATACATTGCGGCCAAGTATGGCGTTTCTGAGGAAGAAGCATTGAAAATGATGCCGGTACAGGATGATCGCTTCAATATCCAGGAAGAGTAGGTGATCACAGATGCTTGATCCGAAGTATTTGGAACGCTTCTCTGATCAGTTACTTGGTATTATAGATACTCTGACAATAGCAATCATATCTGATATGGCAAAAAGGATCGTCAAAATGGGAAATGTATCCGAATCGACAAAGCATCAGGCGGAGGTTTTACAGAATGCAGGTCTTGTTTATAAAGATACGATCAAGCGAGTAAGTCAGGTATCGGGGTACCAGAATCGAGAAGTTGAGCGGATGTACCAGGAAGCAGGAGTCAGAAACTTAAAAAATGAAGCTGTCTATTACAAACAGGCAGGGAAAGAAGCCATTGTTAAACTTGAACAGTCAAATGGTATGCAAAGGATTCTGCAGGCAAACGTCAGAAAGACATGCCAGGAATTAGATAACCTGACAATGACAACAGCTGTTAAAACACAATCTGCTTTTATCCAGGCATGCAATAAGGCACAGATGAAAGTAAGTACCGGAGCGTTTAGTTATGACAAAGCCATTGCAGATGCGATCAAAGAGGCAGCAGTGCAGGGAACAGAAGTCTTATATCCGTCACAGCATGTCGATAAATTAGATGTCGCGGTAAGAAGAGCTGTACTTACCGGAGTAAACCAGACTGCAGCAGAAATGAATCTGCAGTATGCAAAAGATCAGAATTGTGATTATGTTGAAACAACCGCACATGAAGGAGCAAGACCGGAACATGCCGTATGGCAAGGGAAGGTCTTTTGTTTATCTGGAACGGATCCGAAGTATGAAAACTTCTATGAAGCAACAGGATATGGAACAGGACCAGGATTGTGCGGTTGGAACTGCCGGCACAACTTCCATGCATATTTTCCTGGCATATCGACACAAGCATATACACAAGAAATGATCGATAATTATTCTTCAAAGAGCGTGACATACAACGACAAACAATTTACAGAGTATGAAGCAAGTCAGATGCAGAGAGGTCATGAACGACAGATCAGAGAGACAAAGAGGAAACTTGCTGGATATAATTCAGCGATCAGTGAAGCGAAAGATGATACCTTAAAAAATACTTTACAGAATCGGTTCAATGAAGAATCTGTAAGATTAAAGAAACAGGAAGCAGCACTGAAAGCTTTCTGCAAGGAAACAGGAAGGCGATATGAGTCTGCCAGAGTTCAGATCTATGCAGTGAAGAATAAAGCAGGAGATATCGTTGGATTCAATCGGAGCGTTGCGCAGAAGGCTGTATGGCAAGATCGAAAGAATACCTTTAAGAATCAAATGTCTAAACAGTTAGAAAAACTGACGAATGAAGAAAAGAAAGCGATCTTGAGATATACTGGTAATGCAGCAAACCGAGTGAACAGTGCAATATATTCTGGAAAACAGCAAAGAATTGATCAGGAAAAAGGATTTATGGACCTGTTGGATTCTGCATTAAGTAAAGGTACTGTAGAACACAAAATGGTAGTTCATCGTGATACGATTCCAGAATATTTAAATGCATTTCCAAAAGGTTTTCAATATTCCGAAGAGGATATAAAAAGAATGAATGGAATGACCTTAACGAATAAAGGTTATACATCTACATCTTTTCATGACATAATGTATCAGGGTAGAAATGTTCATCTTGAAATTGAGATCCATAAAGGGTATAAAGGCTGTTTATATATAAAAGATGTCGCAACTGAAAAATACAAAAATCAAGAAGAAGTGTTGTTTAAACGAGGCTTTCAGTATAAAATAAAAAGTGTAAATAAAGAAAAGGACAGATACTATATCAAAGCGGAGGCTGTTTTATGAGTGGAATAGGATATTATTATGATGAAAATGGTGTGAAACAAGAAATGGAAATAGGTCCGAGTTTTGATGACTTTCCTGGAATGGCAAAAGTGACAAGTCCTATACCAATATGCCATGCATGCAGAAAAGCAGATTTTGATGAAAAAGGTTATGAAACTTTATGCAAAGTATACGGGAAGATACCAAACAAACACTTAAAGGCCAAAGATTATAACTGCCCATATTTTGATAACGAAAACAATGGATGGTATCAGTTGATAAAAGATAAAGTAGAAAAAGCGAAAGGTGAGAACAATGGATAACTTTAAAGCTGTATATAAAATCTTATCAGCATTGGAAAAAGCAATGGATTATCCAGAATTTGATATCAACGATGTTGGGCCGGAAGCCTTAGGGGTTTCCAAAGAACGCTGGGCACGATATATAGAGATGATGGTTGATGTCGGATATATCAAGGGTGTAAGTATGAAACGTGATATCACAGGAGCAACAAGAATCAATGCAAGTGATGTTAGAATTACATTAAAAGGTCTTGAGTATTTACAGGAAAATTCAATGATGAAAAAAGTATATAATGCCGTGAAAGGAATCAAGGATATAACGCCAGGTCTATAAATATGTACCATCTGATCAATATCAGGTGGTATTTTTATACGAAATTTTAAGAAAGGAGCAGTGCAGCATGAAGTCAACAGAATAGAAAGGACGGTGATCCAAATATCTCCCGGCAGCAGGGTTAAGCTGCAGAAGACGCGCAGAGAGATCTGGGTGTTATTTTTATGCAAAGAAACAACATTGGTCAGTTGATCAGACCTTAAACAGTCGGTTCGTGGCGGTCGGTTACACGCCTAAAACAACCTAATACGAAAGGAGAACGAGCAACATGAAAACAGAATTTTTAAAAGAGCTAGGACTTACCCAGGAAGTGATCGATAAGATCATGGCCGAAAACGGGAAAGACATCGCAGCAGAACAGAAGAAATCAGAAAAGATCACTCAGGAGCGAGACAGCTACAAGCTGAAATCAGAAAGTCTTGAAACTCAGGTAAACGATGCAAATGAAGAAATTCAGAAGTTTAGGGACATGGACATTGACGGCATCAAGCAGGCAGCAGATGACTGGAAAGAGAAAGCTGAGAAAGCAAAGAGTGATGCAGATGCCCAGATTTCAGAATTGAAATTTGATTATGCATTATCTGCAGCATTGACAGGAGCGAGAGCTAGAAATAGCAAAGCGGTCAAGGCATTACTTGATATGGATGGACTGAAATTAAACGATGGAAAGATCATCGGTTTAGATGAACAGCTGTCACAGATCAAGGAAGAAAACGGCTTTTTGTTCGAAAGTGATGAACCTGCACCAACGATCGTTAAAGGAACAAATGGTGGTTCTGGCGGTATTGGTGGAAAGAAACCAAGTGAAATGACATATTCGGAACTCTGTGACTATATGGAACAGAATCCCGGAGCAGAGATTTAAATAAAGGAGTAAAAAATGGCAGGAGAAAAATTTGATTCTAAATCATTCAATCCTCAGGCATTCGGTGCCTACACAGAGAGGATTCCAAATTTAAAAAAGAACGAGCTGATCAAGTCCAGAGCCCTAAAAGGTAATCAGGATATCAAAAACACGTTCAGTTCTCAGACAGGAACAGTATATGCAGTATTGCCAATGCATGGTCTGATCGGTGGAGCAGCACAGAACTATGATGGTGAGACAGATCTTAAGTCTGAAAACACAGACACATTTGAAAGAGGTGTTGTTGTAGTTGGTCGTATGAAAGGATGGACTGAGCGAGACTTTTCAGAAGATGTTACAGGTGGTGTAAGTTTTATGGACAATGTTGCAGCACAGGTCAATGATTACAAAGCTGATCTTGATCAGACAACATTAGTAAAGATTCTGGATGGTGTCTTTGCAATGACCGGAAAAGAAAACAAAGTCTTTGTTGATAAACATACATCTGATATCACAGAAGTAACAGCAACTGACAAAGATGGAAACGTAAAGAACGTTGTACAGGCTGACACGTTAAATACAGCTTTACAGAAAGCAGCAGGAGATAATAAGTCTAAGTTTACGATCGCGATCATGCACAGTGCGGTAGCAACAAACCTTGAAAATCTGAAGCTGTTAAAATACATGACACAGACAGATGCAAATGGAGTTGAAAGAGACTTAACTCTTGCGACATGGAATGGTCGTCTGGTTCTGATCGATGATTCCATGCCAGCAGAAGAAGTTGCTGCAGTAGAAGAAAGTGGAACAAAGGGAGAGTCTGGTTATGTTGCAGCACAGGAAGCTTACACAAAATATACAACTTATGTATTAGGTGATGGGGCTTTTGACTATGAAGATATCGGCGCAAAGGTGCCATATGAAATGCATCGTGATCCAAAAACACATGGTGGAGAAGATACTCTGTATATGAGACAGAGAAAAGTATTTGCACCATACGGAATTTCGTTTACTAGAAAATCTATGGCTGCAAAATCCCCAACAGATGCAGAACTTGCTGATGGATCTAACTGGACACTGGTTGATAACGGAAAAACAAATTCCGATAAGAAAGTGATCGATCACAAAGCAATTCCAATCGCAAGAATCATTTCCAGAGGGTAGGCGGTGATCCGGTATGGTGGAATATGCAGACAGGGATTTTTATGAAAATACATTTCATGGCGAGATCATACCGGAGAAAGCTTTCCCTAGTATGATCTTAAAGGCGAGTATCTTTGTGAAGTTTCTTACTTTTTCCAGAGTCGATGATATGACAGAGATTCCAGAAGAGGTAAGCTTGGCCACATGTGCGATAGCAGATGTGATGTATCAGGATGGAATGAGAAAAGATGATGCAGGAAGGGAGATTGCAAGTGAGAACAACGATGGATACAGCGTAAGTTTTGTGACGAGTCAGAGCAAAACAACAGGCACTGTGGAGCATCGTTGTAAGAAAGCAGCATATCCTTATCTTGCACATACGGGACTCTTGTACAGGGGGTGTGGACCATATGATGACAAATGCAGATCTGACGATCTATAACAATCGTGGAGTTGATAAAAAGACAGCACGAAAGCTTTATTTAAAGACTCAGATCAAAGGTGTCAGTTTTTACACAAAGCAGCAGACAACTGTTACCGATCAGGGACTTAGTTCTGCAGATATGTATCAGATCCGCATTCCTTTATCTGCAGATACGGAAGGGAAAGAATACATTGATGCTGATAAGTATCGGGAATTATCTGCAGAAGAAGCAGAAAAATACTGGACGATCAATAACGGAGATCTGTTTGGAAAAGGATTGTTAGAAGATTTTGAGAAAGAATCAGAATTTTTAAAGCAGCAGCACACAGGAAAAGTATTATCGTTTTCGGATAACCGGAGAGGAAGTTTGCCACATTGGAGAATCGGAGGTGCTTAAATATGGGAACACAAGTTAAAGTCGAACTTTCGCCCGATCAGATCTTAAAGACAAGAGGTCTTCAAGTTGGTGGACCCGCACAAAGATTTTTTACCGGAGAGTTCCGAAGAAAGATGGATCCATATGTTCCATTTTTAACCGGAGTATTAAAAGATACTGCAATAGAAAATGTGGACTCAATCCAGTTTGTAACTCCATATGCACAAAAGCAATATCACGAGAACAAAGGGAATGGACTTCGTGGCAAAGAATGGGATCAAAGATGTTGGGCAGACAATGGAGATCAGATTGTTCAGTCTGTTGCAGATTTTGTAGGAGGTAAAGCAGAATGAGTGTGATCGCAAGTGTGAGAGCATTTATCCAGGACTATCCAGGATTATCAGCATTCGATGATCTGGTGGGCGTGGAACATCTTCCGGAGGATACAAAAAGTTATGCGATTGAAGCATCTGTAACATCACAGCCAATCAAAAGGCGGTATATTAACGGTGACACAGAACGCCGTTTTAATTTTGTCCTGGCAAGCCGTGAGTACTTCGGGGCAGACGTTGCAGAGAATATTGACGTAGCAGAGTTTTACGAAGATTTCTCAGACTGGTTGGAACGATGCACAATCAATAACGAACTTCCGGAAATGGATAAAGGAAAAAGAGCAATTAAAATACAGGCACTGACAAATGGCTATGTGTTTAACGCAGATGCGACTAAAGCACAGTATCAGATTCAGTGCCAATTAATTTATTATCAGAAATTAGGAGGAATATAAAATGGCAGAAACAGCAAGCAAAACAGTAAAACAGCGTTATCAGGAAGCATCTTATTTAAAGGTGTCTGAAGCGTTTGAATTAATGGGAACTGGTTTTACAGAGTTGAACGAAGATCCAGGAGCACAGACAACGAGCAAAAAATATATCAATGATAAATCATCCACATCAAGCATTACAAGTTATGAAGGTGAGCACGGATTTACAGCCGATCAGATTCCAAGCGAAAAGGTCATTAAAGATCTGGTCAGTATTGGTAAAGAGAGAAAAACAGGAGCAGATGCAGAACGTGAATTTGTTCGCGTTGATCTGGATGAAAAAGTAGAAGGAGATACCACTGGGACAGTATTCAAAGCACGTATGTTTACCGTAGCTGCTGAAATTTCAAGTTTCTCTGATAATGACGGAGAATTACAGGTTGAGGGAACACTTCACGACAAAGGAGATCCTGTTATGGGTAAATTTGATACAAAGACAAAGACATTTACACCGGATTCAGCGACAGAGTAAACGAAAGCGAAGCGAAGATTGGAATTAGAATTAAGGAGTAAGATATATGTTTATTTGGAATGGAGAGAAGCTTGCATTTAATTTTCTGGATGCAGATATGATGAAGAAGTTTAATGATGCAAGCAAAGAGATGTGGAAGGAACTTGGAGAGTACGAAGAAAAGAATGTAAAAGATGGAATGATGGGTCCAGAAGGCGTTGCAAACGAGTCAGAAATCATGAGTAGGTTTTTTGATGCAGTATTTGGAGAAGGTTCTGCAGATAAAATCTTTACTGCTAAACATGATCTGACAGAAAGAACGAAAGCAGTTAAGAAGCTTTATTCTATCAGAGATTCACAGTTAGCAGATCATGAAAAGAGAGTCAATGAACTGTCTAAGTTGTTAGGAGCTGAATGATCAGAAGAGAACTCCCGGTGTCAGTAGATATCGGGAGTGAAACATATAAGATTGATGCTGATTTCAGAACAATCATGAATGTTGAAGGGATTATCTTTGGAAAAAAAGTTACAGATGATCAAAAGAAGTTTGCAGCAGAGATGATGAAAGAGATCGATATTGAAGAAAAAGATGCGATTCAAAATGCAAAATATTATGATGCGCTAAAGCTCTTTTACAAAGATAATGTTCCGGATGATCTGGAAGAAGCTATGGAAAAAATGCTGTGGTTTTATTCCTGTGGTAAGGAAGATAAACAATCAAAAACAAAAACAAAGAAAAAAGTGATCAGCTTTGAATATGATTTTGATTATATCAATGCAGGGTTTATGCAGGATTATAAGATTGATCTGTTTGAAGTTGATTTCTTGCATTGGTGGAAGTTCATGTCATTATTTAGTGCCCTGCATGATGATTGCAAAATCTGTGAGATCATTGGATATCGCGGGGCAGAGTTAAAGAATTTTGACAAAGAACAGAGAAAAAGGATAAGGGAGATGCAAAAAATCTATGCACTTCCGGATGAGATAAGCAAAGAAGAAAAGAAGAGGCAGGATGAGATAACACAGATACTGCTAAATGGCGGTGATCTGTCAGGAATATTGTGATAAGAGAAGCGAACAGGCGAGAGCTTGGATCTGCAGGTTGAGCACCCAGGACGTCAAATAGCTTAGAAACTTTAGAATTTTAGTTATTTGACGAGGTGAAGACATGGCAGATGGTACAGTTACAATAGAAACCAAACTGGATAATTCTGGTGCAGAAAAAGGATTAAACGATCTTAAGAAAGAAGTTGAGTCTTCTTCTAAGAGTACAGCACAGGAGATAGATAAAGCTTCTGATCAGGCACAAAAGAGTGTAGAAGAAGTTGCTAAGTCAGCAGAGAAAACCGGAAAACAAGTAGAAAAGAGTGCAAAGGATTCAGCATCGAAAGCAGGACAGGCAGCCAAACAAGGAGCTGATTCAGCAGCAAAAGGAACAGAATCCGCATCTACGAAGATGCAGCAGTCTCATAAAAAGGTAAAGGATACTGCAAAAGAAAGTGCAGATGGCGCAAAAAAGTCTTGGGAAGAATCTAATCAAAGTACAGTAGCAAGTACAGAGAGTGCAACATCAAAGATGGCCGGATTGATGAAAAAATCTGCAGCAGTAATTGGAGTTGCATCTGTGGCGGCCGCAAAAAAGACGATCGATGTAGGCAAGTCTTTTGAAGCAGGAATGAGCGAGGTCCAGGCGATCTCCGGAGCATCTGGAAAAGACCTGGAAAAGCTATCTGCAAAAGCAAAGCAGATGGGAGCTACAACGAAGTTCTCTGCTACAGAGTCAGCTACAGCACTAAAATATATGGCTATGGCAGGGTGGAAAACAAATCAGATGGTTTCTGGATTGTCCGGTGTCATGAACTTAGCTGCAGCATCTGGAGAAGACCTTGGAACAGTATCCGACATTGTAACGGACTCAATGACCGCTTTCGGATTGAAAGCAAAGGATTCTGGACATTTTGCAGATGTACTGGCTAAAGCATCGAGTAGTTCTAACACCAATGTTGCAATGATGGGAGAAACATTTAAGTATGTTGCCCCTCTGGCCGGATCTATGAAGTACAGTATCGAAGATACAGCTACAGCCGTTGGATTGATGGCAAATGCCGGAATCAAGGGATCACAGGCAGGTACAGAGTTAAGATCTATCCTGACACGACTTGTAAAACCGCCAAAAGATGCAGCGGCAGCATTGAGTGCTTTGGGTATCAGCACAACAAAAGCTGATGGATCCATGAAGCCAATGAGACAGACGATGGCGGAATTGAGAGAAAAGTTCTCTAGATTAACAGACAGCCAGAAATCCCAGTATGCTGCAGCTATTGCAGGACAGGAAGCAATGTCTGGTCTGTTAGCAATCGTAAATGCATCTGATTCCGATTTCAATAAACTGCAAAAGGCAATTGATAATTCTTCCGGTGCAGCCAAGAAACAGGCAGATGTCATGAACAATAATCTGCAGGGAGCATTGTATGATCTTGGATCGGCAGCAGAAGCGGTGGGGATTGGTATCTATGAAGATATTAAGACACCTTTAACAAAAGCCGTTGGTGTTGGGACAAAACAGTTAAGGATTTTATCTAACAAATTGAAAAAAGGTGGAATAAAAGAGATTGTTCCGAAGGAAGCTATAAATACGGTTGAAAATCTTGGAAAAGTGGCTATGGTAGCTGGCAAAGGTGGAGTAAAAGTATTGGCCACTTCTACAAAACTGCTTGGGGACAACATGGGTGTAGTTATTCCACTTGCAACATCATTCATGGGTGCCTGGGCCGGAGTTAAGGTTTTCAACACTGCATCTAAAGGAGTTACAGCATTAACTACAGCTTTTAGTGCCTTAAAAACAATGGAGCAGGCAAATGCAATCACCTTAGTGGCACAACAGGGTGGTTTGACCGCATTGCAGACAGTTGTTGGAATCTTTACAGGTAAGATTTCTCTTGCGACAGTAGCAACAGGAGCTTTTAATGCAGCATGTACAGCACTTGGCGGTCCAGTAGGTTTAGGAGTTGTTGCAGTAGGTGCTTTAGTAGCAGGAGTCGCAGCATACACACTGACACAGAAAAAAGCGGTTACAGAAGCAGATCGATACTATTCTTCGTGCACAAAACTCAAAAAGAAACAAGAAGAGATGGCAGCATCGATCAAGAGCTTACATAAAGAAAATCAGAAAAATGTAGATTCTGCACGTGCAAATGGTGTTCAGGCAGATCAGTTGTATCAAAAATTGACAAAACTGATGAATGTTGAGCATAAGAGCGCTGGGACAAAAGCACAGATTGTAAGTGTAGTTAAACAATTAAATGAATTATTACCAGGGCTGAATCTTGAGTATGACAAAGAAGCAGATAAGCTAAATAAGTCTACTTCTACGATCAAGAAAAACATCGCAGCATTGAAAGAACAGGCAATGGCCAAGGCTTATCAAAAAGGCATGGAAAGTGCAGCATCTAAAGTAGCCAAAGCCGATATTGAGAATGAAAAAGCTATCAAGAAAAAGACGGAAGCAACAAACAAATATAATGCCGCTGTTGAAAAAATGAATCAGGTTACCGCAAAGGTAAATCAGGGAAAGATAACAACAAGCAGTGATGAATATAAGAAAGCTTCTAATGATCTGACAAAATACTATGATGCAATGATGACAGCCAATAAGGCGGTTGAGCAAAGTGGTAAAAACTTAAATGCAGCACAAAAAGAACTGACTGCATACACAGACAAATATACAGCACAGGCAAATTATACAGAGTATCTGAAATCTTTAGATGATCTGGCCAAACAGGCAAAGATTAAAGCGAGTGTTATTCCAAAATCTGTTGGAGAGGGAATCAAACAGGGTGTTTATGCAAATCCAACATCTGGAAAAGAATTAAAGAGCTTGATCAAATTAGATGATCTAGTTAATTCCAATCAGTTGGCCAAGATGCAAGAACAAGGTATGAAGATACCACAGTATCTGTCAAAAGGGATTTCTGATGGATCTATATCATTTAAGAGTGCTGCAAAACAGATGCAGAATGCGATCAATTGGACCGATCTGATCCAAAAGGCAAAGGATGCAGGTGTTAAAGTTCCTGATAGCGTAGCGCAAGGAATTAGTTCCGGACAATATGCGGTCCCTACGTCTGTGCAGGCAGTAAAAAATCTTGTCACGTTCGAAGATCTGAAAGCTAAGGCACAGCAAGGTGGTATACAGGTACCGGACTATTTAGCAAATGCGATCACATCTGGTAGTGGAAAACCGAAAGAAGCAGCGGCCGCATTAAGTCGTATGATTTCTTTCCAGGAAGCAATAACAAAAGCAGGAATTGATGGATCTAAGATTCCAACAGAACTTGCAACGAAAGTTGCACAAGGAAAGACGCCGGTTCAAGATGCAATCAAAGAACTAACAAAGATAGACTTATCCGGAGATCAGAATGCATTTGGTCTTACAAAAGCTATTGATAGTACGGCACAAAAGACAAAAAGCCAGGCAACAAAGATAAAAAACAGTTTAAAAATCGGCAAGGTAGATAATTCAGCTGCAGCAAGCTCATTTGATGCTATTGCAACCAAAACAGGAAAAGCGGCTACTACAGTTAAGAAAAATAGTACAGCAATCAAAAAAGCAAGTAAGATTACTGCTACGAATAATTCAAGTGCCGGAGTTCAATCGTTTAATAGTTATTTATCTTCTTTTTCAAAGGGATCTGGTAAAGCAAAATCAGCCGCAGATAAAATCAGCAAAACAACCGCAACAGGGCTTGCTTCTGGTTCAGGAAAAGCAAAAACAGCCGGCGGAAAGATGACATCGGAATTTTCTAAAGGAATTGCATCGAAGTCTGGAACAGCAAAATCTGCCGGTTCAAAAGTATCTAAAGCAGGTTCTTCCGGAGCAAGTGCGCAGAAATCTTCTTTTGTATCCGTTGGTGGTAATTTATCTCTTGGATTAGCATCTGGCATCAGATCAAACTCTGATGCTGTATCAGCAGCCGCAAGAGAAGCAGTAAGAGCTGCAGTTGCAGCCGCAAAAGCAGAAGGTAAGATCCATTCCCCATCCCGCGTCATGGAGTCTGACGTAGGAAAATGGATGCCGTTAGGAATGGCAGCAGGTATCAGAAAGCATATAAAAGATGTGGAAGATGCTTCTGGAGAGATGGCTAACGCATCGGTAGAAGCTACAGCAACAGCTTTAGGAATCCATTCTCCATCTCGTGTATATAAAGATGCGATTGGCAAGAATATTCCAAAAGGTGTGGCAAAGGGTGTTAGAGAAGGGCAGACAGAACTCAATGCAGAAATGAAGTTATCTGTAAATGAAGCATTATCTGCAGCTAAGAGTGCGTCGAAAAAAGGAAATTATTCCGATATTGGGAACAACTTAGTATCTGGTATATCCGAAGCACTCAACACAGCCAAGTCAAGATCATCAGAAACTGTACAAGAGATTATTGATCAGCAAACAAGTAAAGTTTCTTCGAAGCACGATACAACAGAGAAAAATCTTCAAGATAAGATCAGTAAGACAAAAAATAAAAAGAAAAAAGCAAAACTAAAAAAACAGCTGAAAAAGTTAAAGAAGCAGAATGCTGCAGAAGAAAAGCAATTAAAAATTGCAGGAGAAAAAACGGCAGCAGCTTACAATGATGCTTTTGAGAAAGAAGCTGATCGATTAAACAAGATTGCACAGGAAAAGTTACAAGACTTATCTGATGAATATCAGGAAGCGTATAACAACATCAAGAGCAAGATGGACAGTTTAACTGATAAACAGCAATCTTGGGGAAATATCTATAACCTTGATCAGAATATCATGGACATTGAAAAGTATCAAAAGAACTTGAAGTTGCTAGAAAACAAGATTCCTGAGTCTATGATGGAAAAGATTCTCGGAATGGATATTGATGCAGGAAACGCTTATATGGCATGGTTCCAGCATATGTCAGAAACTGAACAGCAGGCTTACATTAATAAGTGGAATCAGCAGCAGAATATGTCCAAAACATTTTCTGAAAACTTCTTTGGAGATGATCTCGCAAAACTTCAGGCAAATTATGAATCTGAAATGAAAACAGTAACGGATGATCTGCAGAAAGAGATGAAACAGGCAGGAGTTAATATTGCCAAGGGATTAACTGCAGGTATGGAAAGCGAAACCAGAAACCTCAGCAAATCCATGAAGAAAATCTGTCAGAATATTATTAAGACAGCCAAAAAGACACTTAAGATTCATTCCCCATCTCGAGAATTTGCAAAGATTGGTTCTTATGATATTCAGGGAGCAATCAAAGGACATGAAAAAGAAGCGCCAAATCTGTATAAACAAATGGGAACGATTTCTCAGAACATGGCACAGAAATTTGCGAAAGCGAAGTTGAATGTTCAAGATATTCAGTCAAGGATGCAGGATGCGATCAACCTGCAGATGCAGACGATCACAACAAGGATGCAGCCAGTTGTGCAGGCAGATTCATCTGATGGAGCGCCATCAGTAGTTTATACTGGACCAGAACGAATTGAAGTTCCAGTGATCGTAGATGGACGAGAAATTACAAGAATGATTGCTCCGTATATGGATACAGAGCTGAATACGATTGCAACCAGAAAATCAAGAGGAGGTGTGTAAAATGGCAGGCGGAGCATTAGGAGTAATGATTGGAGAAAAACATACATTGAGAGATTGGAACCTTGGATGGACTGCGATCACTCTTGGTTTTCCAGAGCCAAAAACTTATGAACAGGATATTCCAGGAGCAGATGGAACACTGGATATCACAGAAGCAGTTACTGGTGGAGATGTGAAGTATAAGAACAGAAACATCTCCTTGGAATTTGAAACTCCTGACGAAGATTTCTTTCAATGGGGAACGTGCATTTCTGAAATTGCAAATTACCTTGTAGGTAAGAAAATGAAGATCATACTCGATGTTGATCCCAGTTTTTATTATATCGGAAGACTTACAATTGATGTTGAAAAAACTGATAGGGTGAATGGAAAGCTTGTGATTTCTGGTAATGTTGACCCGTATAAGTATGAAAGATATTCATCCCTTGAAGATTGGGAATGGGATACATTTAATTTTGAAACAGATATTGTAAGAGAATATAAGGATATTAAAGTCGATGGAGAGTATCAGTTATGTATTCCAGGAAGAAGAAAGCGGATCATTCCAGTCATTGAATGTAATACGCCAATGAAATTTGGCTACAATGGCACAGAATATTCACTTTCTGCAGGAAGAAATAAAGTATTTAACATCTGGCTGACAGAAGGAGATAATATCTTAACCTTTAAAGGAAATGGAGTTATTTCGATTGATTATCGAGGAGGCAGTTTATAAATGTATAGAGTATTGTGTGATGGAAAAGTGCTGCATGATATTCGTGATCCAGGTTATCAAGTACTTTCACCGAAAATTTCAGTGGAACTGAATAAAACAGGAAATCTTGATTTTGGAATGCTTTCAACACATCCTCATGTAAATGACATAAATAAACTAAAATCTAAGATTGAAGTGTATGAGGATGATGAATTATTGTTTTCTGGGCGAAGCCTGACAAATGAACAGGATTTTCAAAATACGGGGCAGATTTCTTGTGAAGGAGAACTTGCTTTTTTGTTAGACTCAGTACAACGTGCACATGATTATGGAACTGAAACAACAGAAATAGGCAAAGCAGATACAAATATTTCAATATTCAAAAGATTAATTGAAGAACATAATGCACAAGTAGAAGAATCAAAACGTTTCACAATTGGTGTGATCGATATAGATAGTGTGACTATTACAAAATTATCAACGAACTATGAAAAGACATGGGATTTTCTTAGTTCTAATTTTTTAGGTAAATATGACGGTTATCTTCGCGTGAGGCATGAAAATGGAATCCGCTATCTTGATTATGTGAAGCAATACGGAAAAGTGAGTAATCAGGTGATTCGATTTGGAGAGAATCTTCTTGATCTGAAGAAATATTCAAAGGCAGAAGATATTAAAACGGCGATTATTCCACTGGGAGCAGTTGTTGATAATAAAAATGTCGATATTAAAGCGGCAAATGGCCATGATGGGACAGATTATGTATATAACCAAGAAGCGGTAAATTTATATGGATGGATTTATGATAAGGTTGATTTTTCGGATATTTATGATCCAGACACATTATTAGAAGAAGCCAAGAAATATCTGCAAACGTGTATCAATCTGGCAATTACAATTGAACTTACTGCAGTGGATCTTCATATGATTGATGTAGATATAAATTCTATCAGGTTGGGAGATCTTGTTCCTTGTATTTCGACACAACACGGAATCATGAGTACGTTTGGAGATGTGAGTACGTATTATCTTGTAAGTAAATATGAACTAGATCTCGAGAATCCAACAAATAATAAAATAACTCTTGGAAGAACAATCAGTACATTGACAGACAAACAGGTAAACGATTCTGTAAATTTAAAGGCTCAGATAAGTGAAGTTAGAACAGAAATGTATAATCTTCCAGGATTAAGCCTGGAGCCAATCACAAATGAAGTTTTAGAGGGAATCTTAAATTAAAGGAGAAAGCAATGGCAGATAATAATTATCTTGATCAAAACGGAGTCTTATATCTCTGGCAGAAGATAGTAGCAAAGATAACGAATATGATCGCAAATAAAGTAGACAAAGTAGATGGCAAAGGATTATCTACAAATGATTATACAACAGCAGAAAAAACAAAGCTCGCAGGAATTGCAGAAGGAGCGAATAAATATACGCACCCTACGACAAGCGGAAACAAACATATTCCATCTGGTGGTAGTGCTGGACAGATCTTAAGATGGGATTCGGATGGTACTGCAGTATGGGGTGCAGATAATAATAATACCACGTATAGCGATATGAAAGGAGCAACCACATCCGCAGCAGGTACACACGGATTGGCACCAGCACCTGCAGCAGGTGCAGCTAATAGGTATTTAAGATCAGACGGAACATGGAGTGTTCCGCCTGATAACAATACGACATACAATGATGCGACGCAATCTTCACATGGGCTTATGACTGCGGCAGATAAAAAGAAGATCGATGAGTTACCAACAAATGCAACGCTATCAAGTACATATGCAAAGAAATCTGAAATCACAGGTGTTTATAAATACAAAGGATCCGTGGCAACAGAAGATAAATTACCAACATCTGGACAAACAACAGGAGATGTTTACGATATTGCAGCAGCATCATCTTATGGAGCTGCAGGGATGAATGTTGCATGGAATGGAAAAGCGTGGGATGCTCTAGGGGAAAAATTTCAGATTGCTGCAATTACAAATACATGGATGGACACAAATCTTACATAAAGGACGGTGTTTAATGTGGCAAGTTATTTAGATGAAACAGGGCTTTTAAAGCTGTGGAATAAAATAAAAAACTATGTGAGTAATCACACAGGAAACAAAAACAATCCTCACGGAGTCACAAAGTCTCAAGTAGGATTAGGAAGTGTTGAAAATAAATCCAGTGCAACAATCAGAGGAGAAATAACGGCATCAAACGTAAACACAGCGTTAGGTTATACGGCTGCAAAACAGACAGACGCAAATAAGGCGATTACAGGAATTTCTGCGAGCGGAACAACTCTTGTATTGACACAATTAGATGGAACAACAAAATACGTAACGGCAGAGCTTGTAAAGGGACAGATGATCTATTGCTGCAGTAACAGTGAGGATCAGATTTATTGCTGTTAAATGAAAGGAGAAATAATAATGGCATACACAAAGAAAACATGGGTAAAAGGAAATACGCCTTTATCCGCAGAAAATTTTAATCATATGGAGCAGGGAATTGCAGATGCACACACAGATATTGCGCAGCTAAATTCTGATAAAGAATACAAAACTTATTCTACTGATGGAATCAGCATAGAAATAAATAGCCAGTGTGCTATGTTTTATATCAGAAAAAGCAAAAGTTTGACAGGTGGAAATACAACTCAAACTTTATTAGATTTACCTAATGGTATCACTTTAAAAAATGAAGTTTTCGCTCCTTGCGAAATCATTGACGGAAGCTGGACTCCATACGGAAATACCGGCTACATAAACGCCAGAAACGGACAGATAAATGTGCGATGCAAAGACAGTACGTCTACCAGTATAGTCATTGCTATGTTTACAGTTCCTAGGTATTATATACAATTTAGTTAAATTATATGAAATTTTATTTAATCCCAAAAACTCTTATGTATTTAACGCCATGATCAGCAGACAGTTTTACAGTTGTAGCAGTATCGCTTGCATATGTAAACGATACTGCAGATATCGTGCTGTCATTCGAACCATGAGCCACGAAGCTATAGGATTTTCCTATTTTTTCGAAGATAACCCTTGGAACAGTTACAATACTGCGAATATCATCATCACTAGCACCGAACGCAAACACAATAAATTTGTAATCACTTAGTTTTCGATCACCATAATGATTAATTGTTTGACTTGTTGTCGAAACAGATGTTCCTACTATGATTGTATCGTAATCAGAATTTAGCTGCGGAAGTCTACGAATCCTCCGCAGCGGAAAAGAGTATAATGCACACATAACACACAAAGGAGAATGTATTATGCGTGACAGAATTATAAGCAATGTTTTGATTAAAATGGGTAACAGAATCAAGAAAAAAGAATTACAATTTCTTGAGAACGTGCTAGTGGAAGAGCTTGGAAATGTGCAGATCAAAAGAGAATCGACAGACTTGATTAAATACAATGACAGCTTCGAAAAACTTAAGGACATGTTCTTGGCGACGCTGATCGTAGAAAATAAGTCAAATCGAACAATTAAGCAGTATAATCTGCACCTAACACAATTTGCAGATTACTTTGCCGGTAAAGAAGTAAAAGACATAGATGCAACAGATATTCGAAGTTTTTTGTATGCGTATAAACAAAGCAGAGGTATATCGAATTTATCTCTTAACAATAAGCGATCAGCGATATCTTCATTTTTCTCGTGGTTGGTTGATGAAGAATATATTGATAAAGACCCAACAAGAAAAATAAAGAAAATCAAAGTAACAAAGAAAAAGAAGAAGGCATTTACAGCAGACGAGATGGAACGTATGCGTATAGCTTGTACAGACATAAGAGACAGGGCTCTTATAGAAATGCTTGCATGCACAGGTTGTCGTGTGTCGGAGTTAAGTAATATAAGATTGAATGACGTAGATTTTCTGAGAAAGAAAGTACGAATTGTAGGAAAGGGAGATAAAGAGAGAACGGTATTTATTTCAGATACTGCTATGATTTATCTCAACAGATACTTAGAAACAAGGCAAGATAATAATATTGCTCTTTTTACATCTAAGCGATTTCCTTATGATCGATTACAAAAGGATGGCATTGAGCGAGTAGTAAGAGAACTTGGAAGAATGTGTAACGTATATGCCCATCCGCACAAATTTAGTGCTGCTGTGCGTTGTAGGAAGGAGAAATAATATATGATTGATATAACAAAAGTTTTAAACGATATATTGAAAGCTGTTCTGGGAAAGGATGTACGGCAGGCAATTCATGACGGTATTAAAAGAAGCAATGAGATTGCAAACGATTGTGATAAAAGACAGAGTGATCTCGAGAATCAATATGAGCAATTAGTTAAAAACTTTAGCTCTTCATCTCCATCAGATGTAGAAATTGTTGATGCGAGAACAGGACCAGATGGAACTGTATATGGAACTCTCAGAAAACGATTAGAAGATCCAAGATGTTCATAAAGGAGCTGAATATGGAAATCAGAGCAAGACCCACAGCGGTCTTATTTTTGTGCAACAATTGTAATCCAGAAAGGAGCAGATAATGAAAAAAGGGATTATCACAACACTGGTTGTAACAATCTGCATGATGTTAACAGCAACATATGCATTCGCAGCATCATCAAAAACAGAGAAGAAGGAGGTTAAAAAAGAAGTTACAACAACAGAAAAGCAGAAAGAAACAAATACAGCAGAAAAGCCTAAAACAGAAACCAAAGAATCAGAAGAACCTAATATAGAAGAAACAGAAATTTCAACGGAAGAAGAAAGTGATATCGAAAATGCAGAAGAGGTTTCGGACGATCAGGAAGAATCAGATGATTCAGAAGAAGAGATTGATGATGAAGAAATGGATCATTGTAATCACGAATGGGTTCAAACTGGTTATGCTGCTGATCCAGATTTTCAAACAGGTTATGCGATCGAGCAGGAGTGTAAAAAGTGTCATCTATGTAAAGGTATTGAAATTTCCCAAGAAGAATTTGAAGAAGCCACGAAAGAAGACCAAGAGTCTTATGCTGATGAAGGCTGTGAATATGAGGATAGTGAAGATGCAGAGGTAGTTGAATAAAAGAAAGGAAAGTGAGGGCATGAAGAAAATGACAAACAATGTAATTAATACATACAATGTAGTGACCGGGTCAATTGTTGCAGTATTGAGTTATATCTTAGGAGAACACTGGATTTTATTTGTTGCTTTTCTTGCGTTAAACATTGCAGATTGGTTAACAGGGTGGATGAAAGCAAGTATGGCAGGCAAAGAAAATTCTGGAGCAGGTTGGAAAGGTGTTTTAAAAAAATTGGGCTATTGGATTATGATCATGGTTGCATTTGGAGCATCTGCGGTATTTGTAGAAATCGGAAAGGTAATTGGAGTAGATCTTGGAGTTACGACATTGCTTGGATGGTTTGTATTGGCATCGTTACTGATCAATGAAATTAGATCTATTGTAGAGAATTTTGTAGAAGCAGGATTCAATGTACCAGCAGTCCTGGTAAAAGGATTAGAAGTAGCAGACAAAGTAGTAAACAAAGATCAGGAGGAAGAATAATGGTATATAATATTCATGGTGGTCATAATCCAAGTGGCAAGATCGCGTGTGGAGCAAGCGACTTATTAGACGAGAGCAGAGAAGACAGAAAAATCTGTAAAGAAGTCGTAAGGTTATTAAAGAAAAAAGGACATAAGGCATATAATTGTACAGTCAGCAACGGAACTAGTCAGACGGACGTTCTCAGAAAGATCTGTACTAAGTGCAACAAAAGACAAGCAGCATTAGATGTTTCGATTCATCTTAATTCTGGTCGAAACGATCACAAAGGAGACAAGAAAATTGCAGGTACAGAAATCTGGTGCACTCAGAGTGTAGGGATTAAGAAAACTGTTGGAAACAGAATCTTAGCAAACATGAAAAAGCTAGGATTTACAAACAGAGGAATTAAAACAACAGGAAATCTGTATTATCTTAATCATACGATCAATAAAGCAATCCTAATCGAGGTATGTTTCGTTGATGATCAAGATGATTACAATCTTTACAAAAAACTTGGATACAAGAAGATTGCAAAAGCGATCGCAGACGGAATCGCGGGATAATGATTTGACCAGGGAGAAATCCCTGGTCTTTTTTATTGCAAAAATAAACCAAAAAAGTTTAAAGAAACATTTGACAATAAGCCAAAAAAAAGTTTATTGTAAAGACAGTAAAAATATAGAATTATTCTGTTACTAATTTGTTACTAAATACAGTGATTTAGAGATAGTTTACATATATTAAAATATTCAACAAACCGCTTAAATGTGATGTTTTTGATATTTATTATTTATTTAAATTTATATGGATATAAAACTGCAACATATTTTGATGAAAAATTGTTTAATATAGGTGCACAGCTGGCAGATAATCATAGCGATCTATATGATTATTGTAAGAGCACAAATCAAAGTTCTTGTTATCAGTTAATGACTGGAAGAAAAGCCACATTTCTGGAATATTTTTACCCTAATCCATTGGAATTTGCGGAAAATGCTAGAAATTACGAGTGCCCAAAAGGAAATGCAATAGGCTTTATGTATTATCCAACAGGAGAAGAAAATGATGATTATTGGATTATGGAGGGGTTTGTAAATAAAGAATTATTGGCAGATTGGAAGTCTGTTGCATATACAGAAAGAGAAAAAGAGTTATTGGAAAATTCCAGAAAATATTATACAAACTCAGTAAACACAGTTAATTCTATGAAATCATATTATGAGATTAAACCTTCTTACGATTCAATTAAGAATATAGAAGGTGGAAAGTTAAGTAAAGAAGTTGCAAAAGGAGCAGTTGATTATTTAAATGCAATTCGTGTGGGAGCTGGACTAAATCCATTGGAATATTCAGAACAATTGTCTATGGATGCACAGTGCAAATCTACGTACACGGTATATTTGGCAAAAAATAATATAAAAAATTCATCACCTCATAATCCACCAAAGGTAGAGGGATTAAGCGATGAATATTATTCAAAATGTCAAAGTGGCAATGGAGAAAATTTATACTCATGTGGAATAATAAGTACGAGTATCATAGACAGTATTAGTAGTGCATTAGATGATAGTCAAGGGACAGGACAATATTATAATAGAGGTCATAGATATAATCTGTTAAATCCTGAATGGAAATATATTGGAGTAGGAAATACGTTGCAACAAGCATGTCATAAATTGTCAGGAACGCAGAGCTCTAATGTAGATGTTGTTGCATGGCCACCAAAAGGAATTACTATTTCAGAAAGTGGATTTTCGCCATCAGGAATGTGGACATGTCAGTTTTATAATAAGTTAAAACCGACAGCTGATACTACAATAACGATTGAATGTCTCAATAGCAATAAGAAATGGAAGATTGATCCGAATAATCTTTTAGAAAATCAAGCTTATAATTATGAAAGAAGTGGGGATCTTATTTCCTATAGCGATGATTCTATTGTTTTTAAAATAGGAGGAGTTTATCAAATAACATATGATCATCTTACAGATGCAAATGGGAATGAAACAAGTTATTCTTATAGAACAGTGTATGAAAAAGCTTATATTGGATCAGAAGAGGAGAAAGTACCACAATCTATAAAATTAGATAAAACATCAGAAAAAGTTTTGCTTGGTACAACGAGTAAGTTGATTGCCAAAGTAAGCCCGGATAATATAAAGAATAAAAGAATTTATTTTGCAAGTAATAACAAAGAAGTGGCTACTGTAAATGAATGTGGTGAGATTACAGCCCATTCGTTAGGAACAGCTGATATAACAGCTACAAGTGAAAATGGAAATATAACAGCTACATGCAAAATAATAGTAGTAAAAACTTTAGATCAGACAGATGATCAGCCAGAAAAGGAACCAGAAAAGGAACCAACTGGAGCAATAACAAATGGAAATGTTAATAATAGTAATAACAAGTCTGATTTATCACAAGGACATAAAACAAATAACAGCAAAAAAGAAAATATAACCATTAGTAAAGCAAAAATTAAAAGTGCGAAAAAGAAAAAATCCTCAAAGTCCTTAACAATAATATTATCAAAAGCAGTACCTAAGGTAACTGGTTATCAAATAAAAATATATTCATCCAAAAAGAAAGCTAAGAAGAATAAGGGTGCTATTTGGACAAAGGTTGTACAGACAAATTCCAAGAAAATAGTTATTAAAAATAAAAAATTAAAAAACAAAAAAACACTTTATATTCGGATACGTGCTTATAAGAGAATCAATAGAAAGAATAAATATAGTACGTGGTCAGAGATTAAGAAAGTAATTGTTAATTAGTAATGATTTCAGTGAATCATTACGAGTGTTGCTTCTTTCAAGCTAAAATAAAGACAGAAAATAATAACTCATGCGATGGAATATTTAATGTACACGGACATTCCGGTAATTAAGATTGCGATGAATAATGGATTTGCTTCAGTTGCAGCATTTAATAAATTATTTAAAGAAACATATCAAGAAACACCATCTGCATATCGAAAGAAAAAGAAAGAAACAGTAGACAATCAGGAAAGTATGTTGGAGAATTATATATTGCAATAAGGATGAAAATGATAAAATCCCTCATGTATGATATTAATAAGAAGTTTCATATATCATACATGGGGGATTTTTAATGTGTATTGCTTTTAAGATATTTCTATGCTTTAAAATTTAGAAACAATTTTTGATGATATCTTCGTCAAGACCATTTTTACAAGTGATATTTCCTATCACAAAATATAAGATTCCACCAGCAAGAAGTCCCCATACAACAGCATTGATTCCAGCAATCTGCACGTTATAATAACAAAATACATAAGTGATCGCAGCACCGAGAGAACTAAAGACTGCTGCTTGTTTTGTTCCTTTCTTCCAGAACAATCCTCCGACCAAAGGCCAGAAAAAACTGCATTCCAGACCACCTAAGGCAAATAGATTCAGAAAGAAAATGATATCAGGTGGATTGATCGTAAGTAAGATAACGATCACACCAAATGCGAACGTAACGAGCGTGCTCATTTTCCCAACATTTTTGTTATAAGACTGAATTTTCACAGGATCATCTTTGACAACATAGTTACGCCATAGATCTTTCACGATCGCTGCAGAAGCAAGGATCAAAAGAGAATCAGCGGTAGACATAACAGCAGCCATAGGAGCAGCTAGGAAAGTTCCTGCAAGTCCGACGGGCATGATCTTCTGAACGATGTATGGGATAAAGTAATCAGACGTCGGAAGGTTCTTAGTATCTACCAGTGCACCGGCCCATGTACCAGCCATATGCATACCAACGATGATAAAACTGCAGGTAACAGCACCGATCCACATCGCAGAATGAAGACTCTTTGTATTTTTAAATCCCATAGAACGAACGGCTGTCTGAGGAAGTCCAAGTGTACCAAATCCTACAAGAATCCAGAAACTAAGTAGCGTACCGGGACTGTACTTTGAAAATAGATCATCATATACTCCAGGCAGATTCTGTGCCAGTCCGGTATCAATACCAGCAAGTCCGCCGCCAGCTTTTAATACAAAGAATAAAAGTAAAAATGTACCGACACACATGATAATTCCCTGAATCGTATCTGTGATCGCAACAGCACTGAAACCACCAAAAGATGTATAAATGATAACAACTGCTCCAAAGATCAATAAAGAAACAACATGATCAAGTCCAGTGATAGAAGAGATCAAAGTTGCTCCGCCAGTAAATTGTCCAATCATCTGTGCCATGAAGAAGGCAACCATAAGTAAGCTGGTTACAATAACTAAAACATCACTTTTATAACGAGCCTTTAAATAACCTACAACAGTAACGGCACCAGTTCTTCTGGAAACTAAAGCAAGTTTGTTACCAAGGACACCTAGTACCAGAAATGTGATCGGAACTTGAACTGTAGCGATCCATGCCTGTGCATATCCATAAGTAAGACCAGCAGCTCCTGGACCAGAAATAAAGGAACTTACAGAAGTATAAGTTGCCATGGTTGTCATTGCCAGAAGAAGTCCGTTCATATTTCTTCCACCGATGAAGAATTTTTTCTCGGAGGATGTATGCTGTTTTTTATTCTGACGGTTACTGAAAATGATACCGATCGCAGCATTTAAGGCAAGGTAAACAATAAAAATTGCAAGAATGATTTTCTGATTTGCTGACATTTATTCTTCTCCCTCCTCTTCATCGTCATATTCAAAATTAATAAATACATGTTTTAATAGGTACCAGACACCGATCAAAGAAAGTATGATCGTTCCGAATGTTGACACACTAAACCATGCGGGCATACCTAGAAAATAAAGACCAGTACCATTTAACAAAAACGCACTGGCAATATGCCAAGCACAGCAGATCAATACAACGATCAATGTTCCACGGATCTCACGCATACACTGTTCATGTTTCTCCTGTCTTGTTAATTTTTTCATATTATATGATCTCCTTTAATAAAAGGTCAGATTCGCAAAGGATATCTGCCAAAAGTATTATCTTACAAATATGGAAGAAAATCAATTATTCTTAACATTTTAAAGAGATAAGATCAAAAAGAATGTTATAAAATAGTTTGAATAACATATTCATCTTTGGTATAATAAATCATATCAGTATGCAGAAATACAGGAGGCTTTTACTATGGAGAATAAAAGTAGTTACCAGATAAGCGAGCAGGGAGTGCTCGGGGAAGTGAAAATTGCAGATGATGTGATTGCAGTGATCGCAGGAATCGCAGCAACTGAAGTGACAGGAGTTGCCAGAATGTGTGGGAATATCACGAATGAACTGGTAAGTAAACTTGGAGTGAATAATCTGTCCAAGGGAGTCAAAGTTGTCGTAGAGAATCATCATGTAAGAGTCAATCTTGCATTAGAACTTGACTATGGAGTTAGTATTCCAGAGATTTCTAAGAAAGTTCAAGATCGTGTGAAAGCAGCAATCGAGAACATGACAGGATTAAAGGTCAGAGAAGTTAACGTCCGTGTCACAGGCGTTGCAGCAGAAGAAGAGTAAGAAAGAATATAAAGCAAAGTCAGACGGGACTGATCACAGTTCCGTCTTTGTATCGCAGAAAGGAACCCTAATGAAAAGAAGTGAGGTAAGAGAACATATTTTCAGAATTTTATTTTGTGTAGAATTTTGTGAGAAAGAAGAATTTGAAGATCAGGTTGAATTATATTTTCATGGACATGAAAATATCAATGAGAAGACACAGAAAGAAATTACAGAGAAAACAGAGAATCTGATCGAACATTTAGATGAAATCGATGAACAGATTTCTGCACATACGAATGCATGGAATTTAGAGAGACTTGGAAAAGCTGAATTATCTATTTTAAGACTTGCAACCTATGAAATCTTATTAGATGAACAGGTGCCAAGAAAAGTAGCGATCAATGAGGCAGTAGAACTTGCAAAGAAATACTGCAATGAAAAGGCAGCACCATTTATCAATGGTGTCTTAAGTAAGATTGGACAGGATATGGATGAAGAGTAAAGTTTTTTCTGTAACACAGATTAATACTTATATCAAACGAATGTTTCAAAGTGATTATGCCTTAAGGAGGATTTCAATCAAGGGACAGGTGTCAAACTGTAAGTATCATTCTTCTGGGCATATTTATTTTTCATTGAAAGATGAAGAAAGCCAGATTTCTTGTGTGATGTTTGCGAGTGCAAGATATAATGGATTGCAGTTTGAATTAGAAGATGGACAGGAAGTCATTGTGGATGGAAATGTCAGTGTCTATGAGCGTGGCGGAAGTTATCAGCTATATGCACAGGAGATTCGTTTAAATGGAATCGGAGAATTATATGTTGCATATGAGATGTTAAAACAGAAGCTTTATGAAGAAGGATTGTTTGACCACGAGATCAAGAAGCCGATTCCAAAGAATCCAAAGAAGATCGGTGTGGTAACGGCAAGAACAGGAGCAGCAATTCATGATATCATTAGTACAGCAAAGCGCAGGAATCCGTATGTACAGTTAGTATTATATCCTGCTAAAGTACAGGGAGAAGGTGCATCTGATACGATCGTATCTGGAATTCGCACTCTGGACCAGTATGGAGTTGATACCATTATCATCGGAAGAGGTGGTGGCTCGATCGAGGACTTGTGGGCATTTAATGAAGAGAATGTCGCAAGAGCGATCTACGAAGCAAAGACACCGATCATTTCTGGAACAGGGCATGAGGTGGATACTACCATTGCGGATTATGCGGCAGATCTTCGCGCGGCAACACCGACAGCAGCCTGTGAACTTGCAGTTCCAGATATCACAGAAGTGATGGAAGGAATCGCAAACAGAGAATATACAATGGCTGCGTTGTTAAAACAGATCATCCGGCGTTATCAGATGAAATTGCAGAAGTATCAGATCACCATTGCAAATTACGATCCACGATTTCAACTTCAGGAACAGAAGATGCGTTTGTCAGAATTAGAAGAACAGATTCAGCAAGTGATGAAGAATAAGATGACAGGGTATAAGCACAAACTGGAATTGTACGCAAAAGAACTTCATGGGTTATCACCAACAGCGAAATTGATCAATGGATTTGGATATTTAGAAGATCAGAATGGTGAGCCAGTTACAAGCGTTCACAAAGTGAAAGAGGGAGATCAGATTTCCTTAACGATTTCAGATGGAACGATCCTTGCAATGGCAAAACAGATCAGAACAATGGATGAAAAAGGGAAGTAAGAAAGAGGAAGTTTATTATGGCAAAGAAGAAATTTGATATTGATCAGGGTTTTCATCAGTTAGATGAAATTCTTACAAAGCTTTCCAGTGAAGAAATCAAACTTCCAGAGGCTGTCAAACTATATACTGAAGGAGTAAATCTTGTGAAACAGTGTAAGGATTCTCTGGATAAAGTAGAAAAAGAATTGATCGTATTAGAAGAGAATGGGGAAGAACATGAACTTTAAGGATGAGATGAAACAAAAGGTTGCACAGATTGAAATTATTTTAGATGAATATCTGCCAGCACAGGAAGGGTTACAAAAAACAGTTTTAACTGCAATGAACACAACCGTTAAGGCGGGAGGAAAGCGTCTTCGTCCAATGCTGATCAACGAGACATATCAGATGTTTGGCGGAAAGGGAGATATTGTAAAGCCATTTATGGCAGCGATTGAAATGATCCATACGTATTCTCTGATTCATGATGATCTTCCAGCACTTGACAATGATGATTACAGAAGAGGTCAGAAAACATGTCATATCGTTTATGGAGAAGATATGGCGATCCTTGCAGGAGATGCACTTCTTAATTATGCGTATGAAGTTGCAACGAAAGCATTTGATCTTGCGGAGAAAGACCAGATCATGAATGTAGTTGAAGCGATCAAGATTCTCGCCAGCAAACCTGGAATCTATGGAATGATCGGTGGGCAGGTTGCAGATGTTGAACTGGAAGGTACACCGCTTAGTATGGAGCAGATTTTATTTATTCATAAGAATAAGACGTCTGCATTGATCGAAGCATGTATGATGATCGGAGCAGTTCTTGCAGGAGCATCCAAAGAAGATGTTCTGAAGATGGAAGAATGTGGAGAATATATCGGACTTGCGTTTCAGATTCAAGACGATATTCTGGATCTTACAGGAGATGAAGAAGAGATTGGGAAACCGGTTGGAAGTGATGAAAAGAATCACAAAACAACTTATGTGACATTAAAAGGATTAGAACGTTCACAAAGAGATGTAGAAGATATTTCAAAGAAAGCAATTGATATTTTAGAAAAATATGATAAGGGAGATTGTTATCTTACAAATCTTACAAGATTTTTGATCCATCGAACACACTAAGGCAGAGAGGAAGAGGGAGCATTATGCTAGAGTATATTAATGATCCGAATGATATTAAACAGATTCAGCCAGAGGACTATAAACTTCTGGCGAAAGATATACGTCGTTTTCTATTAAGAAATGTCAGTCGCACAGGGGGGCATCTGGCATCGAATCTTGGAATTGTAGAACTAACGATGGCGCTGCATCTTGTTTTAGATTTTCCAAAAGACCAGCTGATCTTTGATGTAGGACATCAGTCTTATGTGCACAAGATCTTAACAGGAAGAAAGAATGGATTTGAGAATCTGAGGCAATTTCATGGGATGAGTGGATTCCCGAAGAGAAAAGAAAGCGATTGTGATGCGTTTCACAGTGGACACAGCTCCATGTCGTTATCAGCAGCGCTTGGGATGGTTACAGCAAGAGATATCAATCATACGGATGAGACGATTGTTGCGGTAATCGGAGATGGTGCGTTGTCTGGCGGAATGGCATATGAAGCATTAAATAATATGGCAAGACTACGCAAGGAGAAGAAGAATCTGATCATTATCCTGAACGATAACAAGATGTCTATTGCGGAGAATGTCGGTGGAATGTCTGCGTATTTGAATAAAGTACGAACAAGAAAAGAATATGTGGAATTTAAAGGAAATGTGGAACAATCCTTATTAAGAATTCCGGGAATCGGGAAGGAATTAACAACAATTCTTAAGAAATCAAAAGATTCGATCAAACAATTATTTGTTCCGGGAATGTATTTTGAAGATATGGGGATCACGTATATTGGACCTATTGACGGGCATAATGTTCCCTTGATGGTAGACACGTTAAATAGAGCGAAACAATTAGATGAGCCGATCATTATTCACGTGGTAACGAAGAAAGGAAAAGGATATCGTCCTGCGGAGCAGAATCCAGCCAAATTTCACGGAATCAGTCCATTTTCCTTAAAGACAGGGGAAGTTTTAAAGAAATCGGACAATCCATCGAACACAGCGGTATTTTCAGATACACTGATCAAAGAGGCGAAGAAAGATAAGAAGATTGTTGCGGTAACTGCCGCAATGCCGGATGGAACAGGTCTTGGAAAGTTTAAAAATCATTTTCCAGATCGTTTCTTTGATGTAGGGATTGCCGAACAACATGCAGTTACATTTTGTGCCGGAATGGCATCAAGAGGTCTAAAGCCTGTATTTGCAGTGTATTCAACATTTCTACAAAGAGGTTTTGATCAGATCTTACATGATGTGGCAATCGGGAATTATCCAGTTATATTTGGATTGGACCGCTCAGGACTTGTTGGAGCGGATGGAGAAACTCATCAAGGTATTTTTGATATTCCGTATTTATCTATCATTCCAAATGTGACGGTGATGGCTCCGATCAATGGAAGGGAATTATCTGAGATGCTAAAACATACGCTCCATCATGCAAAAGGACCAACCGCGATCAAATATTCCAGAGGAGAAGCAAGCTCTTTGTATGAAGATCAATTTGAAGAGTTACACTATGGAAAAGGCCAGATACTTAAAGAAGGAAAGGAAGCTGTGATCATTGCAGTTGGAAATATCTTTGAAGAGGCAGATAAGGCGGAAAAGATCCTTAAAGAAGAAGGATATGAGATTGGTTTAGTTAATCCAAGATATATCAAACCATTTGATCAGGAGTTGATCATGAAACTGTCACAGACCTATGATAAGATCATGATCGCAGAAGAAGGCGTATTAAACGGTGGATTTGGAATGATGGTGAATGAATTTCTGAGTGAGCATGATTACAAAGGTGAAGTCAGATGCCTTGGAATAGATGACCAGTTTGTGGAACATGGTTCTGTAAGTGAGTTAAGAAGAATGTTGAAGATTGATGGAGAAAGTATTGCAGACTCCATCAGACAATGGATGAAGGAATAGAAAAATGAAGAAAGAACGTTTAGATGTACTGCTTGTCAAGAAAGGGCTTGCGTCTTCCAGAGAAAAAGCAAAAGCGATCATTATGTCAGGAATCGTTTTTGTAGATGGACAGAGAGAGGATAAAGCAGGATCAACTTTTGATGAAAAGCAGGAGATCATTGTAAAGGGAAAAACTTTAAAATATGTCAGTCGAGGTGGATTAAAGCTTGAGAAGGCTATGAAGAACTTTGATATTGTATTAAAAGACAAAGTCTGCATGGATGTTGGAGCATCTACAGGTGGATTTACAGACTGTATGTTGCAAAATGGTGCAGTGAAAGTATATTCAGTTGATGTCGGGCATGGACAGTTGGACTGGAAACTAAGAAACGATGAGAGAGTTGTTTGTATGGAACGTACGAATATGCGTTATATGACGGAAGACGATATCGATGAAAAGGCATCGTTTGTATCTATTGATGTTTCTTTTATTTCACTGACCAAGATTCTTCCAGCGGTATATCGAATTTTGAATACGGGAGGAGAAGTTGTTGCACTGATCAAACCGCAGTTTGAAGCAGGAAGAGAAAAAGTTGGAAAGAAAGGTGTTGTACGAGATCCAAAAGTTCATGAAGAAGTCATTGAGAAGATCTGTGATTTCGCATCTACGAACGGGTTTGAATTATTACACCTTGATTATTCTCCGATCAAAGGTCCAGAGGGAAATATCGAGTATTTATTACATATGAGAAAAACAGAGACAATGGAGAATGGACATACAATGACAGATCAGATCAAGGAAGTGGTGGATGCATCACATGCGGATCTGGCAAAGAATAAGGAATAACATGAAGAATTTTTTGATTTTAACGAACGAGAAAAAAGATCCAGGACTGCGTATTTCCAAAAAGATCCAGGATTATATTGAAAAACAAGGTGGAATCAGCCAGAGAATGTGTGATTTTACAAGACATGTTCAAAAAGATATGAACTGCATCACAAAAGACACAGAGTGTGTGATCGTTTTAGGTGGAGATGGGACGATGCTTCATGCGGCAAGATTGATCGTAGATCATGATATTCCGATGGTTGGAGTAAATCTCGGTACCTTAGGATTCTTAACAGAGATTGAGTTATCTAAACTTTATGACGGATTGGACGGATTGTTAAATGATACTTTCCAGATCGAGGAGAGAATGATGTTAGATGGGCGCGTGATCCATGCGGATCATGAGACAGATCATCTTCCAGCACTCAATGACGTCGTGATCGCAAGAAGTGGTTTTTCAAGAATCATCTCGTTTCGTATTATGGTCAATGGCAAATTGTTAGATGTATATGAAGCAGATGGGATTATTGTTTCGACGCCGACAGGATCTACAGGATATAATTTATCAGCAGGCGGGCCGGTAGTGAATCCAAAAGCAAATGTTATTTTGATCACTCCGATCTGTCCACATTCGCTGCAGTCAAACAGTCTTGTTCTTTCTCCAGAAGATGAGATTGATATTTATATTGAGAACGTGAGAGAATCTCAGTTAGAGGAAGCCTACGTTACCTTTGACGGTCAGGTTGCGAGAAAACTTCAGCCAGGAGATGTTCTTCAGGTGCGTAAATCAAAGAAGATCGCAAGGATCATTAAAGTGAAAGGAGACAGCTTTTACAGAATCCTTCGAATCAAAGTTGGAGGTCAGAATGAAGAAAAATAGGCAGGAAGCGATCATTGAATTGATTCAGCAATATCCAATTGAGACACAGGAAGAGTTGCTGTCAAGATTAAATCAGATTGGCTTTAAGACAACGCAGGCAACGATTTCAAGAGATATCAGAGAACTGGCATTGATCAAGAAACCGGATGCAGATGGGAAGCAGATTTATTGTCTGATCGATCAGGAAGATGAGACTTCAAGAAAGTATCAGAGGATATTAGCAGAAGCGATCATTTCCATGGAACTAGCAGAGAATATGCTGGTTGTAAAAACCGTATCGGGAATGGCAATGGCGTCTGCTGCTGCACTTGATTCTTTAAACATCATTGGAATGGTTGGTACGATCGCGGGAGATGATACGATCATGTGTGTTATGAAAGATAAGAATATTGGAAGAACTGCAATTGCTGAGATCGATCATATGATCAAAAAATTAAAAGAATAAATATACAGAGAGGAAATCTATGCTTCAGAATTTACATGTAAAGAATCTTGCGTTGATCGATGAAGTAGAAATTACATTTGATGAACATTTGAATATACTGACTGGAGAAACCGGTGCAGGAAAATCTGTCTTGATAGGTTCTATAGAAAGTGCACTTGGGAAAAAAATATCAAAAGATATGATCCGACCGGGAGCAAAAGAAGCAGTCATTGAACTGCTTTTTTGGATTGAAGATCAAAAGCTGATCAAAGAAATCGAAGCTCTGGATCTGGAAGTAGAAGACGGTCAGATCTTCATCAAACGTGTGATCAACGAGAAGAGAAGTATTAATAAGATTAATGATAGTACGGTGACACTCAATACGTTAAGAGAAGTTTCCAGACGTTTATTTGATCTGCATGGTCAGCAAGAACATCAAGTACTGTTAAAAGAGAAAAATCATTTAAGTATGATGGATCATTTTTTACCTGAAAACGCAAGATATTCCTTAGAACAGTGCAAAAATCTTGCAGGAGAATATCACGAGATTTCAACAAAGATAAAAGAAATATCAATAGATGATCAGCAAAGATTAAGAGAGATGGACTTCTTAAAACATGAGATTTCAGAGATTGAGAATGCCAATCTTGTCAAAGGAGAAGACGAGGAATTAGAAACGGTATATCAAAAGATCGTCCATAGCCGAGATATCATTATTTCTTGTCAGGCAGCACGTATGCTGACGGGATATGAGGAAGAAACATCGATTGGCAATCAGTTAAGTGAAAGCATAAGAAGAATGCAGGAGATCAGTCATTTAGATCCTCAGATCTCAGAATTTTATGAACAACTGTTGTCAGTGGAAGATCTGTTAAATGGTTTTCATCAGGAATTGACGACATATATGGAGAATATGGAATTTGATGAGCAGACGTATCAGGAAGTGGAAGAACGTCTGAATGTCATTAATTCTTTAAAAGACAAATATGGTCCATCGATTGAAGATGTTACAGCATATGGACAAAAGGCAGAAAAACGATATAATATGTTGTGTGATGCAGAACATGAGATTGAAATATTAAAGAATGAACAGGAACGCATCAGGGAACGATATCTTAAGGAAGCAAAGAATCTGTCAGAACAAAGATGTAAGGTAGCAAAGACACTTGGAAGCAATATCACAAAAGCATTAGAAGATCTGAACTTTTTAGATGTCAGATTTGAAATCGAAGTTACGAAAAAAGACCAGATTTCAGCAGATGGAATGGATCAGATCCGTTTTATGATATCGACCAATCCAGGTCTTCCAATGCGTCCGGTACAAGAAGTAGCATCTGGTGGTGAATTATCAAGAATCATGCTTGCACTCAAATCAGTAGCAGCACAGGCAGATGGAGTAGATACGTTGATCTTTGACGAAATTGATACTGGGATCAGTGGGGAAACTGCCAATCGTGTAGCTAAAAAGATGGCAGTGATCTCAAAGGATCATCAGGTGATCGCGATCACACATCTTCCACAGATCGCAGCGATGGCAGATAGTCATTACTTTATTAGAAAACAAACCGATCAGAAGAATACGCAGACAATGATCCGAAAATTAAATGAATCAGAATCGTTAAAAGAGATTTCAAGAATGATCAGTGGGGATCAATGGAGTGAAACGTCTATGGAACATGCAAAAGAAATGAAATCTTTGGCAGATGAAACAAAATTATACTGAGTATGTAAGCGGTGATCTTCATATAATAAAAAGGATATATCAATGACGATATGTCCTTTTTTAGGAGGAAAAATATGAAAAAATACACTTACCGCAAATTTTTAATTCTACTTTTTATGATCAATTTAATCGCAATAACTGCAGTTTATATAAAATACTGCAATGCAAGACTTCCAGATACGATTCATATCAACAAGAGCGAAACAGTCTCTCTTTGTTATGATGTACCAGTCAGTGCAACGATCGATCATCAAACGATACGATTAAATCAGCCCATTGTATTCAAACAATGTCACATGGGTCAGTATGAAATGAAAACCAATTTATTTGGCGCGATTCCATTAAAGAAGATTAAAGTGAAGGTCGTAGATGACCAAAAGATCACGCCAAGCGGTGAAGTGATCGGTGTCTATGTAGAAACAGATGGATTGTTTGTGCTTGATACGGATCAGTTTACCGGAGAAAACAGCATGGAATATGCACCGAGTAAAAATAAATTATATCGTGGAGATTATATCAAAAAGATTGATGGAAAAGATATTGTATCAAAAAAACAATTCATCGAAAAAATCAATCAAGGTCAAGGAGAATCTGTGATATTAACAGTCCAAAGAAAGGCAAAGATGATGCAGATCAAGATCAAGCCAGAACGTTCAAAGACGGATCACATGTATAAAATTGGAACATGGATCAGGGATAACACGCAAGGAATCGGTACGATGACTTATGTAAAAGGTACGTCATTTGGAGGGTTGGGACACGGTATTTATGATATGGATACAGGCACACTTTTAAAGATCAAAGGTGGTCTTTTGCTGGATCCACAGATTTATTCCATTAAAAAAGGAAAATCAGGAACGCCGGGAGAGATTGTTGGAAGTATTGAATACAAGGAAGAGAATATTTTAGGTTCCATCAAAAAAAATACGGAAAAAGGAATTTATGGAACAATACCAAAGAAACAACAAAAAGCATACAAGATAGGATATCGTCAAGATATCAAACCAGGGAAAGCTTATATTCTCTCCAATGTAAGCGGTACTATGAAACAATATGAGATCCAGATTAATAAGATCGTGCCATCCGACAAGGATGTGTTAAAAAGTATGGAGATTGAAGTGACAGACAAAGAATTATTAAAACTTACCAACGGGATCATACAGGGAATGAGTGGCAGTCCAATCTTGCAGAATGGGAAACTTATTGGTGCTGTTACACATGTTTTTGTAAATGACCCGATGAAAGGGTATGCTATTCTTATGGAAACAATGCTCTATGAGATGGAAAATTAGAGCAAAGGGAAATGGAAGCTGTTTTTAAAATATAAGTTTGCTACAATAGAAAAAAGGGAGGGTAAGAGACATGAAGATTTTGCATCTTGGAGATCTGCATCTCGGAAAGAGAGTGAACGAGATATCCATGATTGAAGATCAGAAATTTATATTGGATCAGATCGTTACATTAGTAAAAGAAGAAAAGATAGATGTTATTTTATTATGTGGGGATATCTATGATAAGGCAATACCGACGATCGAGGCGATTCATCTGCTGGATGAATTTTTAGAAGAACTGAGTGATCTTAAAGTAAAAGTATTGATGATCAGTGGGAATCATGATTCTTCGGAAAGATTGTCATTTGGAAGAAACTTATTTAAACGATCTAATTTATATATTGCATCACAATTTAATCAGGAAATTGAAAAGATTACGATCAAGGAAGATGGATACAATATTAATTTTTATATGCTTCCATTTGTAAAGCCAGCGTATATCAATCATGTATTAAAAATTCAGACAGAAACCTATGAAGAATGCTTCAAGCATCTAATGGAACAAGTGAAGATCAACGAAGATGAGACGAATATCCTGCTGGCGCATCAGTTTGTAACGGTTGGAAAGAATTCTCCAGAATTGTCAGATTCAGAAACAAGCAGCCTTGGAGGGATTGATAATATTGATTACCGTCTATTTGATGCATTTGACTATGTAGCACTTGGACATATCCACAAGCCGCAGGCAATGGGACGTGAAATGGTAAGGTATGCTGGATCGATCTTAAAATATTCTTTTTCAGAAATTCACAAAGACAAACAGGCAACGATCCTTACGATCAGTAAAAACAAGCAGATTTCCCTATCCCATCATTTGCTAAAACCATTACGTGATATGAGGGAAATGGAATGTTCATTAGAATCATTGTTAAAAAGAAAATGTGAAATTGGAAATGAAGAAGATTATATGCATATCATTCTGACGGATGAGGAGCAGATTTTAGATGCGATCGGGAAAGTACGTACGGTTTATCCGAATGTTATGCAGATCAGCTTTAAAAACCGTCGTCATATGATGCAATATGAAACCATTCAGATGAAAGAAAACCAGATCGCAGATCAAAATCCAATGGAATTATTTGAACAGTTTTATAAAATGCAAAATCATATTGATCTGGATGAAAAAAGAGCACAGATGGCAATATCCATTTTTGAGGAGGTGATTCGTTGAGACCGCAAAAATTAATATTATCTGCATTTGGACCATTTGCAGAGGAAACAGTGATTGATTTTACCAGATTTAAAGATGGGATTTTTTTGATCTCAGGAGAAACAGGTGCAGGGAAAACGACTATTTTTGATGGAATCTGTTTTGCTTTATACGGTGAGCCAAGTGGTTCTTATCGAAAACAGGATATGCTAAGAAGTGATTTTGCCAAAGATGAGACAGAGACGAAAGTGGTATTCTTATTTTCGCATCGCAAAAAGCAGTACAAGATTGAAAGAAATCCATCCTATATGCGAAAGAGCAAACGAGGAGACAAAATGACACGACAGTCTCCGTATGCAGTATTATATCAAGAAGATGAGATTGTAACAACAGGAAGTCAGCAAGTGACCGCGCAGATGGAAGAAATTCTTGGAATGGACCGTATGCAGTATCAGCAGATTTCAATGATCGCACAAGGAGAATTTTTAAAACTTCTTTACGCGAAAGGAAAAGAACGGAGTGAAATCTTTCGTAAGATTTTTGGAACATGGTATCTGTATGAATTTCAGGAAAAGATCAAACGTAGACATCTTTCTTGTAAATACGAATATGAGAATCTTGGGAATACCTTGTTAGAGCAGGAAGATAACATTTTTGTATCAAAAGATGCAGAAGAATATGAAGAATATACACAGTATTTAAAACAAAAACATCAAATTGTAGAATTTATGGATGTAGTAAAAAGATATCAGTATCGAAAACAACAAGAATATGAGAATTTCCAGAAACAAAAAGAAACACAAGAAGAACTATATCAGAAGCAACGGATTGTTTTTTCACAGATAACGGAGAAGAGACAGAAGATCAAAGATATAAAAGAAGAAATTAAAGAACTTATAGTACAAGAAAAAGAAAATAAAGCAGAACAGCGAGCAATCAAAAAAGAATATGATCAGATCCAAAAGGAACTGCCGAAACTACATAAAAAGGAATTAAGGTTTCAAGAACTCCAAAAACAGATAAAACAATATAAAGAGCTGGAAGCATTAGAGAAAAAAAAGGAATCTTTAAAGAATGCGAAAGAACGTATGATCAGACAGCAGGAAGAAACGGAGCAAAAAAAAGAGAACGAAAGACAAAGAGAATTAAAACTACTAGAATTTCTTAGACAGGCAGATGAGATTGAAACACAATACGATCATTTGCAAAAAGAAGAATTGAAACTTCATGTTCAGACAGAAAAAAATCATGAATTGTGTAAGGAGAAAGAAGCTTATTTTGAGAAACTTCGGATTTATGAAGAGGCTGGAGAAGTCTATGATAAGATCAGAATGCAAAGAAAAGAATACAGAGATCGATTGTCAGACTGGCAGGATCGATATGACTGTAATCAAGCAGGACTTCTGGCAAGAAATCTGATAGACGGTCATCCATGTCCGGTTTGTGGATCATTACATCATCCAAAAACAGCAGATTTTAAAGAAAGTGATATTACGCAGGAGATGCTTCGTGCACTTCGTGAAGAAACGGAATTGATCGATCGGCAATATAATACTGCATTTGCGAAAGTAAAACAGAGTAAAGGTATTGTTGAGATATGTAAAGAACAGCTTTGCAAAAAAAGTGGGAAAAGATCAGAAGAGTTTGAAAAGCTTGACGAGATCTATGAAATCTCTTTACGACAATATAAAAAAGTAAAAAAAGAATTTGAAAGAATCAAAAAACAGAAAGAAAAGATAGCAGAACAAAGAGTAAAAGTTGAAAAATCCAAAGAAAAACAATTGAACTATGTGGAAAAACTGCAGGAAATTGCCGGAAAATCACATGAAAAAGATAGTTTATATAAGCAGACAGAGGCCAGAATAGAAGAAATCTGTAAGAATCTTGAATATAAAACATATAAAGATGCCAGTGAAGAACAGCAGCGATTATCTGATGAGATCGATCAGATGAAATTTAATAAAGAAGAAATAGAAAAGAAAAAAGAAAGTGTTGAAATACAGGGAGTTCATATCAAAGCGGCCATTGAAGAAAAAGAAAATACACTTTCGAGTGTTACAAAACAGTTGGAAGAACACAAAGAGATGAATGAAGAAATTTCAGATTTTAGAAAATTTGAAACAAAACTTCATCAGATGAAAAAAGAAATACAAAAACAAAATCAGAATCTGGAACAATTAAATCAACATATCTCTGTAAACGAACAATCGATAAGATTTATGGACAAGAAGATGGAAGAGTATAAAGAAACAGAAATGAACTATACACTGTTAAAAGATCTGTCAGATACAGCAAATGGAGAACAAAAAGGAAAGACAAAGATTTCATTTGAACGTTTTGTGCAGTCAGTATATTTTGATCTGATCTTGGCAGCAGCCAATGAACGGTTGTCCGTTATGAGTGAACAAAGATATTATCTGCTTCGAAAAGAAGAAAATGATATAAACAAAGGATCTTCTGGTCTGGAATTGGAGATTCTTGATGAATGGACAGGAAAAAGAAGAAATGTAAGATCATTATCTGGAGGAGAATCATTTAAAGCAGCATTATCTCTTGCGTTAGGATTAAGTGATGTGATCCAGAACAAAAAAGGCGGGATACAGGTTGATACGATCTTTATTGATGAGGGATTTGGTACTTTAGATGCGGATTCTTTAAATAAGGCGATGCAGATCATAAATTCACTGTCTTTGGAAGGAAATAAGCTGGTTGGCATAATTTCACATGTCGATGAATTGAAAGATCAGATTGATCAAAAGATTGAAGTTTATAAAGATCATGCAGGAAGTAAAGTGAAATAAAAAGGAATTGCAAATTCTTATGACAGGAAGTCGAAGACATGATATACTATGAAAGAAAGAAAATAATCTGTCAAACATTAGAGCATTGTACAGATTTGAGAACAGAGAGGAGCTGATGCATGCCGAAGCAGATCAGATTGTTGTGACAACAACAGAGTTACTGGATGTCATATGGAATCATCGAAGTGAGAAATTATATATTTAACAATTTACGCAGCGAAATATGACATAGATTTTAAAAAATAGAATTAATTTTGTCGAATTATGTCGAATCCTTTGGAAATCAACCAAAACTTGCGAAGAAATATGGGTTGTTTGTAAACTTAAATCAAATATATAATTAATTTGTAGAGAAAAACAGAATGGGAGGACTGAAGATGAACAAGATTAATGTGGCTATTGCAGATGACAACCAGAGAACTGTTGAGATGATGACAGAACTGTTAGAGCAGGAAAGTGATATTGAAGTAATCGCAAGTGCGGATGATGGAGAAGAAGCATTGCGTATCATCAAGGAAAAACAACCGGATGTTGTATTACTGGATATCATTATGCCGAAACTCGATGGAATTGGTGTATTAGAACGTTTGCAAACAGAAGATCTAAGTAAAAGACCGATCATTATTATGGTCTCCGCAATGGGGCAGGAAAATGTCTGCGAAGAGGCTATGGAATTAGGAGCATCTTATTTTATTTTAAAGCCGTTTGATCTAAGAACGATCATTAAGCAGATTAAGCAGGCAAAGATAAAACAGCAGATTCCTGAAAGACCATTCGTTTCTGTACCAGAGAAGATTCATGGATTGACAGAAAACCAGTTGGAGATCATCATAACGAATATGATTCATGAGATCGGGGTTCCGGCTCATATCAAAGGTTATCAGTACTTAAGAGATTCGATCATGATGGCAGTCTGTGATATGGATATTTTAAATTCCATAACAAAACAGCTGTATCCGTCAATCGCACAGAAGTTTGATACGACACCAAGCAGGGTAGAACGAGCGATCAGACATGCGATCGAGGTTGCCTGGGGAAGAGGAAATATGGACACGATCGATGCATTGTTTGGCTATACGATTCATGCAGGGAAAGGAAAACCTACGAATTCAGAGTTTATTGCATTGATCGCGGATAAAATACGCCTGGAATATGGAGATGAAGTACTGATCGAGGAAAAATAACAGCATAAGACATCATAATCATGATCAGGAGGTTGAAAAAGTTGGAAAAGAAGTTAAATATTTTAATTGTGGATGGGGACGTATCAGAAGCAGAGGAGTTAGAAAAAGAACTGAATAGAGAGTTTGATATTGTGGGAACAGTATTCGATGGAATGAAAGCAGTTGATGAGATCATCAGAAAGAAACCAGAAGTTGTCTTAATTGATATCATGCTGCCATATATCGATGGAGTCGGGGTGATCGAAAAATGCAGAGAATGTATGGAATATGAACAATTACCAGTATTTATTGTTTTAACATCGATCGGTACCGAGAAATTGATCGAATGCGTCAATCATATGGACATTGATTATTGTATGATGAGACCATTTAAGAATGAGGTACTGTGCCGCAGGATCAAACAAGTTGCAAAAATCAAAGGATTGGATCAGAAAATCATTCAGAAAGAAACAGAAAATAATTTTAAGAAAAATGATCAAAGAACAGTGATCGATCATGAATTTCATATGAAACAGGATGTGACAAAGATCATAAGAGATCTTGGAATTCCGGCTCATATAAAGGGGTATCAGTATATTAGAGAGGGAATTATCATGGCAATTGAGGATATTAATATGATGAATTATATTACAAAGTTATTATATCCAACAATTGCGAAAAAATACAAAACGACATCAAGCAGCGTAGAGAGGGCGATTCGGCATGCGATTGAGGTGGCATGGAGTCGTGGAAAAGTTGAATTGCTGGAAGAAATGTTTGGTTATACGATAAGTTCTGGAAAGGGAAAGCCGACAAATTCAGAGTTTATTGCATTGATCGCGGATAAACTAAGACTCGATTATCATATGAATGCATCTTAAGATGATGATGATGAGATAATATAAGATGCATATGGACGAATACAGGGAGATTGTCTGAAGGAGAAAATATGGATGAAAGACATAGAGTTTTAATTGCAGACAGTTATCCGGACGAGGCAGAACAATTAAAGAAAGAATTATCAGGAAAATATAATGTAATATCAGTAAGAGATAATGGGGTGGATACATTGGATGATATTATAAAATTAAAACCTGATCTTGTAGTTATTGATCTGATGCTTTCAGAGATTGACGGAATTGGTGTAATCGAAAAATGCAGGGAATTGATAGAACCAGATAAAATTCCAGCATTTATTGCATTAACAATGCTCGAAAATAGAGAGCTGATGGAGTGTATCAGACGGTTAAAAGTTGATTATTGTATGATGAAACCGTTTCAGGCAGGAATTCTTGCAGAGAGAATTTCACAGATGATACGGATACGTTCAGTAAATAATGATATTCAAAAAAATGAGAAAGCATTGCATGGACGATCAAAAAGAATGTGTAGCATGTGTGGAACGAATGATGTTCGAAGGCAGATTAGCTTTTTGGTTAGGAATTTAGGGGTGCCTGCACATATTAAAGGGTGCCGTTATATGAAATATGCGATTCTAATGGCGATAGAAGACTGTAATCGTATAAATTATATTACAAAATTATTATACCCTGAGATTGCAAAGAAATGTAAAACAACGACCAGTAGTGTTGAACGGGCGATCCGCCATGCGATCGATATTGTATGGATCAAAGGAAATCAAGAACTTTTAAAAGAGATTTTTGGAACATTTGTGATGGAAGGACAGGAACGTCCGACAAATTCACAATTTATTGCAGCAGTTGCAGATTGGATGCGGCTGGAACATCAGATAAAAGTTTCATAAGAATGAAAATATTTTGGAGGATAAGATGAAAGAATATATTCCTGATTATTATAAGGATTTTCAGTGCATTGCAGATAAATGCAAAGATAGTTGCTGCATTGGATGGGAGATCATGATCGATTCTAAGTCCTATAAAAAATATCAGAATGTTAAAGGAGAATTTCGTGACAGGCTGATGAAAGGCATTGATCACGAAGGCACTCCAGCATTTCATCTTGATGATCGCGACCGCTGTGTGTTTTTGAATCAGAAAAATTTATGTGATATTTATATTGAATTAGGAGAAGACGCTTTGTGTGAGATATGTACACAGCATCCGAGATTTCATAATGAATATGGAAATATTCGCCAGACAGGTCTTGGAATGGCATGCGAAGAAGCTACACGGCTGATGTTTGAGACAAAGGAATTTGGATTATGCCAGATTCAGGGAACGAATACAGAGTCAACGGATGACTTTGATGAATCAGTTTTAGAAATTCAATTATGGATATTGGATTTGCTGAAAAAGAAAGAAAACCCAGTGGAACAAAGAATAGAACAGATATTTGATGTGGTGCAGGGAATCCAGGATCATTTGAACCAAACGGGTGAGATTCTGAATACATGGAAAAATGATCTTGTAAAGAAGAATCATATATTAAGTCAAATGCAAGAAGAAACATATATCAAAAACTGGATATCTATATATCAGGAATTAGATTTTATGGAGCCAAAGATTCAGAAGATGTTTTGCAAGATGGAACCAATGCCATGCATGATCAAAGAACAAGGAATCGATGAGTCATATATGGAACATTTGATGAGTTATTTTATTTATCGTTACTTTATGAAATCCTGTGAAGATAATAATCTGATCGATAAAGTTAAGTTCGCAATTTTAAGCTGTTTGATAATTGAACAGATGAATGAATATTGTAAGAGAAATCATATTTTGAAGACACCGCAGGAGATTGCTCGAATTTACTCAAAAGAGATTGAATATTCGCAAGAAAACATGGAAATCATTTTTGAAGAGCTATTATTTGGATAGATCATTATACAAACATTTGTAATAGAACAATATATCTTTATAATAGTTCAGAAAAAAAACAATTTAAGAAAATTGAAAGTGAAATATTATGAGAATTCGAAAGAGAAAACCAATAGGGAAAAAGACGATCAAATACATAGAGAAATTGTATGAGGCATATTCAAGGAAGTTATTTTGTATTGCAAAGAATCATGTGAAAGACGATGATCTAGCACAAGACGTGGTGCAAAGTGTATTTGAAAAAGCATTGGTATATCCGGAAAGTATTTTGAAGGTGCCAGAGGAAGAAGTATTTTATTTTCTTACGGCAATAACAAAGAATGAATCCTTTACATTGTTGAAAAATGAAAAGAATAATGAACACGAGAGTCTTACATATGAAGATGGGTCAGAAGGGGATTTTGTTGAAGATCCTAGAGATAATTATCTGCAGATGATCGATCTGGAATCTTTAAAACAGAATCTGGCGGCATTACCACGAAGACATCGAGATACGATTTTATTTCGATATGTTTATGGATTGAAATGTAAAGAAATTGCAGATTTATTTAGAATTACAGAGCGAAGTGTTAAAAATCGCTGCAGAGAAGCAAGGAAACTGCTCAGGCAGATGATGGAAGCAGACGAATTGTAATTAGGATCAATATAAAAAGGTTAGCAGTGTGATCATACTGCTAACCTTTTATATTTATTGATTTGTTGCATTTTTCATGAGTTTAGATCCGACTTCTTCATAATTGTCCGGGAAGAAGATATGAAGGGTATTTTTACCGCTTTTGATCTTCTGTAGTTTTAATTTAAATGTTTGTGTATGCATATCAGAGGATACATCAGTAGAATTGAAAGCTTCGATCACATTGGATACTAATTGTTTCTTTGCATCGGATAAGTTCTCAATGTGAAGAGGTTTTAATTCATCCAAAGTAGTCTGTTTTGCTTGTTTAAAAATGTCCAGATAATTGATGTATTGGCTAGACACCTTAACTGTTGCATTTTTCTTATCTTGACCTGTTACCGTGATCTTGTGGTCTAAGGAAGAAAGTTTGCTGCTGATCGCTTTATAGATCTCATTTGCTTGTTTCTTAGTGATCGTAACGCCTGCATTCTTAAAACTCTTCTGAAGAGTTGATATCATGGATGTCTGATATGTTTTTAAAGTATCAGATGCTTCAGAATTATCAATTCCAAGATCTGTCATCGATGTTGTATCTTGTTTTATGATCAGATCATAGAATGCCTCCATGGTGTCATCAGGTTTTGAGTTACTTGTACTCTGTCCACATCCAGCAAGGGATAGCAGTAATATGATCCCTAATATACCGGATAGGAACTGGTTGAAAATCCTACGTTTCATACTTATTGTTCCTTTCTAGTTTATTCATATCTCATTATAGAGATTTTGGGAGGTAAAGTCAATTACTGTCGAATGACGGCTATAAGAAACAGCTCAATTGACGAAGAAGATCATTGTGTGATACACTAGATAACCGAAAGAGAAAAAGGAGAGTTGCGTATTTATGGCAAATAAGACATATGATGCTAATAGTATTTCGGTTTTAGAAGGACTAGAAGCTGTTAGAAAACGCCCTGGAATGTACATTGGAAGTGTATCTACCAAGGGATTGAATCATTTAATATATGAGATAGTAGACAATTCGGTCGATGAATTTCTGGCAGGATATTGTGATGAGATCACAGTATCTTTAAATAAAGATGGAACAGCAACTATTACGGACAATGGACGAGGAATTCCGGTCGGAATTAATGAAAGAACAGGAAAAACAGCGGTAGAGATGGTATTTACCATGTTACATGCAGGAGGTAAGTTTGGAGATGGAGGATATAAGATTTCTGGAGGACTGCATGGAGTTGGTGCATCCGTTGTTAATGCCCTTTCAACATGGCTTACGGTAACTGTAAAACAAGGAGGAAAGATTTACCAGCAGAGATATGAGCGTGGAAAGATTATAACACCTCTTGAGGTGATCGGTACCTGTAGAAAATCAGATACGGGAACAAACGTCCAGTTTTTACCAGACCCAGAGATTTTTGATAAGACATATTTTAAAGCAGCAATGGTTAGAAACCGTTTGCATGAGACTGCGTATTTGAATCCAAAACTTACGATTCATTATGTGAATGAACGAGAAGGTGAAGAAACAACAGTTGATTATCATGAGCCAGAAGGAATCTGCGCTTATGTAAAGAAATTAAATGAAGGAAAACAAATGCTTCATGAACCAGTATATTTTAAAAGAATGATTGATGGAATTGAGGCAGAAGTGGCATTTCAGTATACAGAGGATTTTGGGGAGAATATTCTGGGATTTTGTAATAACATTTATACGATTGAAGGTGGAACACATATCACAGGGTTTAAGACGAAATTCACTACGATCATGAATCAATATGCCAGAGAGATCGGGCTATTAAAAGAAAAAGATTCGAATTTTACTGGAACAGATGTGAGAAATGGTATGACAGCGATCGTTTCCGTCAAACATCCAGAACCAAGATTTGAAGGACAGACGAAGACGAAACTGGATAATCCAGATGCAGCCAAAGCAGTTGGAGAGATCGCGGGAGAAGAATTGGTTCTTTATTTTGATAAGAATCTAGATACTTTAAAAAAAGTGTTGGCATGTGCGGAAAAATCAGCAAAGATCCGTAAAGCGGAAGAAAAAGCGAAGACGAATATGCTGGTAAAACAGAAGTTGTCAATTGACAGCAACGGAAAACTGGCGAACTGTGAAAGTCGTAAAGCACAAGACTGTGAGATTTTTATTGTCGAGGGAGATTCTGCTGGTGGTTCTGCAAAAACAGCAAGAAACCGAAAGACACAGGCAATCCTTCCAATTCGAGGAAAAATCTTAAATGTAGAGAAAGCTACGATGGATAAAGTTCTTGCGAATGCAGAAATTAAAACGATGATCAATGCATTTGGATGTGGTTTTTCTGAAGGATATGGAAATGATTTTGATATCAGTAAGCTTCGTTATCACAAGATCATTATTATGACAGATGCTGATGTGGATGGTGCACATATCGCAACATTGCTTTTGACGTTCTTTTATCGTTTTATGCCAGAATTGATCACGCATGGACATGTATTTCTTGCAACACCGCCGCTTTACAAAGCAATGCCCAAAAAGGGCGAAGAAACTTATCTGTTTGATGATGCAGCACTGACAAGATATCGTGCAGAACATAAGGGAAACTTTACTTTACAACGTTATAAAGGTTTAGGAGAGATGGATGCGCAACAGTTATGGGAGACAACGCTGAATCCAGAAAGTCGTACATTAAAACAGATTGAGATCGAAGATGCTAGAATGGCCTCCGATGTTACTTCTATGCTGATGGGAAGCGACGTACCACCTCGCAGACAGTTCATTTATGAAAATGCAAATGAAGCGATGTTAGATATATAAATAGAAAGGAAACAATAGATAATGTCAGAACATATTATTAAAGCAGAATTTTCTGAGGTTATGCAAAAATCATATATCGATTATGCGATGAGTGTTATTTGTGCAAGAGCACTTCCAGATGCCAGAGATGGATTAAAGCCAGTACAGAGAAGAGTTTTATATTCCATGGATGAATTAGGACTTCGTTATGACAGGCCACATCGAAAATCTGCAAGAATCGTCGGGGATACCATGGGTAAATATCATCCACATGGTGACAGTTCCATCTACGAATCCTTAGTTGTTATGTCTCAGGATTTCAAAAAAGGAGTCCCTCTTGTTGATGGACATGGAAACTTTGGTTCCATAGAGGGAGACGGCGCTGCGGCTATGCGATATACAGAAGCACGACTTCAGAAGATCACGCAGGAAGCATATCTTGCAGACCTTGACAAAAATGTAGTTGATTTTGTATCGAACTTTGATGAAACAGAAAAAGAACCTGAAGTACTTCCAGTTAAGGTGCCAAACTTATTGGTAAATGGAGCAGATGGAATCGCTGTTGGTATGACAACGAGTATTCCACCACATAATTTAGGGGAAGTTGTTGATGCAGTGAAAGCATATATGCGAAAAGAAAGCATCACAAACGAAGAACTCATGGAATATATAGAAGGTCCGGATTTTCCAACAGGCGGCCTTGTGATCAATAAGAAAGATTTGTTAAATATTTATTCTTCAGGAACAGGTAAATTAAAATTAAGAGGAAAAGTAACTTTTGAACCAGCAAAGAAACGTGGGGAAAAAGATAAACTGGTAATTTCAGAAATTCCATACACAATGATCGGAAATAATATTTCCAAGTTTTTATCAGATACCGTAGCACTCATAGAGAACAAAGTGACAACAGATATTTTGGATATTTCCAATGAATCCTCTAAAGATGGAATCCGAATTGTATTAGAACTTCGAAAGGGTGCAGATGTTGAACGCTTAAAAAATCTCTTATATAAGAAAACAAAACTTGAGGATACATTTGGTGTGAATATGCTGGCGATCGTTGATGGACGTCCGGAGACACTGGATCTTAAGGGAATCATTGAAAATCATACGCAGTTTTATTATGAAGTAACAAGAAGAAAATATAAAACATTACTATCAAAATTATATGAACAAAGAGAAATTAAAGAAGGATTGATCAAAGCATGTGATATGATCGATCTGATCATTGAAATCATTCGTGGAAGTAAGAGTCAGAAGGAAGTAAAGGCATGCCTTACCAAAGGAGATGTTGGAAATATTAATTTCAAGTCTTCAGATTCTATGATCGAAGCAACCAAGCTTTCTTTTACAGACAAACAGGCAAGTGCGATCCTTGATCTTAAATTATACCGATTGATCGGATTAGAGATTTTGATGTTAAAAGAAGAATATGAAGAGATTCTTGCAAAGATCGAAGAATATGAAGATATCTTAAATAACGAAAAATCTTTAAAGAACGTGATTCGTAAAGAATTAGATAAGATTAAAAAAGAATTTGGACGCGAAAGAAGAACTGTGGTCGAAGATGGAAAAGAGGCAGTTTATGTTGCTGCACCAGTCAAAGAAGAGACGGTTTATTTTGTGATGGATCGTTTTGGATATTCCAAGACAATGGATAAGGCAACTTATCAGAGAAATAAGGAAAATATCTTAAAAGAATACAAGTTTATTGTGCCTTGTATGAATACAGATAAGATCTGTATCTTTACCAATCTCGGTGTGATGCACCAGATCAAGGTACTGGATATTCCAGCCGGAAAATTCAGGGATAAAGGGGTACCAATTGATAATTTATGTAATTATGACAGTACAAAAGAATATATCATCCAAGTGCTGGATGCAGAATCAATGATTCATTCATCACTTTTATTTGCAACAGCAAAAAGTATGTTAAAAGTGATGGATGGAGAGTTGTTAAATGCAGCAAAGAGAACTGTGCAGGCAACAAAATTATCGGAAGATGAGCTGATCGAAGTGATTCCGATAGACTGGATGGAAGGATCCGAAGACAAAGTAGTCCTTCAGACGAAAGAAGGAGTTTTCTTAAAATTCTTGCTTTCCGAGATTCCAAAAAAGAAGAAGAGTGCATTAGGTGTTCGTGGAATGAAGTTATCAAAAGATGATTCACTAACGAATATTTATGTGATGGCAGCACAGAATATCAGTTCTATCGTATATAAAGAAAAAGAACTGGAATTTCATCGGTTAAAACTATCAAAAAGAGATAGCAAAGGAACTAAAGTCCGCAGATAGATCTAAGATAGAAAGGAAAAATCATGGTAATTGACTTGATCATACCAACATATAAGCCAGGAGATAAGTTTCAGGAATCATTAAAACGACTTGCATTGCAGACAAGAAAACCAGACCGCATTATTTTAGTTAACACAGAGGCAGAATTTTTTGATGAGGAAATGATCACTCCATATGATAATGTAGAAGTTCATCATATTAAAAAAGAAGAATTTGATCATGGGAAAACAAGAGATTATGGAGCATCGCTTGCCAAAGAAGCTGACATTTTAATGTTTATGACAGATGATGCGATTCCAAAAGATAAATATATGGTGGAAAATCTGATTAAAGCATTTGATGATCCAATAGTAACAGCTGCTTATGGAAGGCAGATGGCTGATCCTGAAAAAAATTATATTGAGTATTATACAAGAATCTTTAATTATCCTCTAGAAAGCAGAGTTAAAACAAAAGAGGATCTGGATACTCTGGGGATCAAAACATTTTTCTGTTCAAATGTATGCAGTGCTTATCGAAGATCAGAGTATGATGCAATGGGAGGCTTCGAGCATAAAACAATTTTTAACGAGGACATGATCATGGCTTCAAAGATGATCGAAGATGGAAAGGCAGTTGCCTATCAGGCAGATGCAAGGGTATGGCATTGGCATGATTACAAGGCGATACAACAGTTACATAGGAATTTCGATCTTGCAGTGTCACAAGTAGATCATGGAGGATTGTTTCTTAAAGTGAGATCAGAATCGGAAGGTGTAAAAATGGTTATCGCGACGATCAAGCATCTTTTTAAAAAGGGGAAAATATATCTTATTCCAAAGTATGTGATTGATACAGGATTTAAATTGATCGGATATAAACTTGGAAGAAATTATAAAAAACTGCCAAAATGGATGGTTTTAAAGCTTACGATGAATCAGACTTATTGGAAAGCTTAACAAAAACTTAATAAAATCACCTACTGTTTTTTTGTATGATATGATATAATCTACAATGATAAGCAGATAATTGTGAGGAGGACACGAATGAAGATTAAGAAGTTTAAAATTATCCTAAGTCTGTTTTTGATCATAGGAATTGCTGCAGGGGGAGTGCTTGGATATTATGATGCAAGATTAGAAGCAGCAGTGAATAATAAGAATGGAAGTACACTGACAGACGTAAAGGTAGATGATAATCTGACATTTAATAAGAATGTTATTAATATCTTATTAGTTGGATCTGATCATGGAGCAATCAAAGGTGATCACGGAAGATCTGACAGTATTATGATCGCAACGGTCAATTTTAAGACAAAAGAATTAAAGCTCACTTCTTTGATGAGAGATATGTATGTTGAGATTCCAGGACATGGACATAACAAGTTAAATGCAGCCTATGCATTTGGTGGTGTAGAATTATTATACCAGACGATCGCTAAGAACTTTGGGATTAAGATCGACAATTATTGTGTTGTTGATTTCTCAACATTTGAGAAAGTTATCAATAAAGTTGGCGGTGTAGAAATTTCGCTGGAAGAAAAAGAAGCAAAATACTTGAATACAACAAATTACATTTCAAAGAAGAAATACCGTAATGTAAAGGTTGGGAAACAGACATTGAATGGAAATCAGGCATTAGGATATGCCAGGGTTCGTTACGTTGTTTCTAAGAAATACGGAGATGGAGACTTTGGAAGAACAGGTCGTCAAAGAGCAGTACTTCAAGCAGCACTTAATAAAGTATTGCAGCAGAGCCCAACAAAGATCGCAGATATTGCGTTAGATTCATTAGCCGATGTGTCAACAGATATGAGTGCAAAATACCTGAAGAGTCTGGTATTGAAAGTTGTTCAGATGGGGACGACAGAAATCGACCAGATGAGGGTGCCATTAGAAGGTACTTATAAGATGGGAAGAGCACAGAGCAATATGTTCGTATTCTTTATAAACTTCAGTGCTAATAAAGCAGCCATGAATTATTTCTTATTTGACAAAGGCAGTGAAAAAGACTGGGCAAAAGAATATGGAGGAATATCTTCTGTTGAGACATTTGGATATTCCGGAACATCATCATCTGACTCAACAAGCAGTAGTTCATCATATTCAACATCTAGTACAAGAAGCAGCTATCAGCAGGAAAGTTACAGCACAACAAGCAGCAGCCATACGACTTATAGTACAAGGTCTACAACTACGAGAAGTACAGAAGAACGTGTGACAGAAAGTACAACGTCACAGCCACAGACATCTGCATCAAGACCAACCACAGCACATCATACAACGACAGCTGCGGCGACAGAATCAACACCTTCTGGTGATTCTGTTGAAGAAGAATAAACAAAAATAAATTAAAATGAAAATGTGTCAAGGTAGAATCACTGTCATATCATATTCTTTCTTGACACATATTTGTATAATTGGTAGAATAAGAAAAGTTACCAATACCCTGTAATATACCATTACGGTGATAGAATAAGACAAAGAAAGGAAATAAAAGATATGCGACAGATCGTTCTTTCTATTTTAGTAGAGAATACTCCCGGGGTATTAAGCCGAATTTCTGGTTTATTTACAAGAAGAGGGTATAACATAGACAGCATCACAGCATGTACGACACAAGATCAGAAGTTTTCAAGAATTACGATCGCAGTCAGCGGTGATGATATGATCTTGAAACAGATCAAGAATCAACTTTCAAAACTGGAAGATGTTGTGAAGATTTTTGAACTGGAAAACAGTAAGTCTGTTTGCAGAGAATTGATTCTTGCAAAGATCCGTGCAAACAAGACAGAGAAACAGGAGGTTATCACGATTGCAGATATTTTCAGAGCGAAAGTTGTGGATGTATCTAAGGATAATCTGATGATCGAGTTAACTGGGAATGTGAATAAGATAGAAGCATTTATCAATCTGATCAGTGATTTTGGAGTGATCGAAATTGTGAGAACAGGAATCACTGGTTTATCAAGAGGAGAAGATAACTCTAATATATTTTGATGAGAGTAACGGGTCAGGACCCTTACTATAAAGCCAAAAAAATGGAGGAATGAAAAATGGCAAAGATTTATTATCAAGAAGACTGTAACTTATCACTTTTAGATGGAAAAACCATCGCTATTATCGGTTATGGAAGCCAGGGACATGCACATGCCCTTAACTTAAAAGAGTCTGGATGCAATGTTATCATCGGTCTTTATGAAGGAAGCAGATCTTGGAAGAGAGCAGAAGAACAGGGATTTGAAGTGTACACATCTGCAGAAGCTGCTAAGAAAGCTGATATCATCATGATTCTGATCAACGATGAAAAACAGGCTAAATTATACAAAGAAAGCATCGAGCCAAACTTAGAGCCAGGAAATATGTTAATGTTCGCTCATGGTTTCAATATCCACTTCGGATGCATCACACCTCCAAAAGATGTGGATGTAACTATGATCGCACCTAAAGCTCCAGGACATACTGTAAGAAGCGAATATCAGGCAGGAAAAGGAACTCCTTGCTTAGTAGCTGTTGAACAGGATGCTACAGGTAAAGCATTAGATTTAGCACTTGCTTATTCTTTAGGAATTGGTGGAGCAAGAGCTGGTGTTCTTGAAACTACATTCAGAACAGAAACAGAAACAGACCTTTTCGGAGAACAGGCAGTACTTTGCGGTGGTGTTTGTGCATTAATGCAGGCTGGTTTCGAAACATTAGTAGAAGCTGGATATGATCCAAGAAACGCTTACTTTGAGTGTATCCATGAAATGAAACTGATCGTAGACTTAATCTACCAGTCAGGATTCGAAGGAATGAGATATTCTATCTCTAACACAGCTGAATATGGTGATTACATCACAGGACCTAAGATCATCACAGAAGATACTAAGAAAGCTATGAAACAGGTTCTTACAGATATTCAGGACGGAACATTCGCTAAAGACTTCTTATTAGATATGTCTGATGCAGGATCTCAGGTTCACTTCAAAGCTATGAGAAAATTAGCTGCTGAACATCAGTCTGAAGTTGTCGGAAAAGAAATCCGTAGCTTATACAGCTGGAGCAACGAAGATAAATTAATCAACAACTAGGATTTATTTATCTTACATAAGGATATAAAAGATCAGAGATTTTTAATTTCTGATCTTTTTCTTTATGTAGGAATATTTAAAGAAAATAATACCTTAAAGGAAGGGAAAGCAATGAAATTTGTAATTCAGAGAGTAAAAGAAGCATCGGTAAAAGTAGATGATGAATACACAGGGAAGATAAAAAAAGGATATTTAGTTTTGATCGGTGTAGGGCAGGAAGATACAAAAGAAGAAGCCGATAAATATATTCGTAAGATGATCAATCTTCGTATTTTTGAAGATGAAAATGGAAAAACAAATTGTTCATTAAAAGATGTGGATGGAGAATTGTTGTTAGTATCTCAGTTTACGCTTTATGCAAGCTGCAGAAAAGGAAATCGTCCAAGTTTTACACAGGCAGGAGATCCAAAGAAAGCAGAAGAATTATATGAATATATCATTAAGGAATGCAACAAGGAAATAGATGTTGTACAGACAGGTATTTTTGGAGCACATATGGAAGTTGCTTTAATAAATGATGGACCATTTACGGTTGTCCTTGAAGATCTATAGTGGTAAAATAAAAGTGACAAATGATCATGCTAAATTATAGAAAGGATGATGACATATGGATTTCACAAATGGAATGAAAAAAGTATTTCTTGCAAGTGTAGGTGCAGCAGCAACAACTGCAGAAGTTACCAAAGACATTCTTGAGAAAATGATTGAAAAGGGTGAACGTACTGTAGAACATGGAAAAGTGTTAAATCAGGAATTAAAGCACAATGCAAAACAGAAAGTCAAAGAACATGTATCTATCCAAGTGACTAAGAAATATGATAAAGCATTTGAATGTGTTGATGAAATGTCCCCAGAAGATCTTGCACTTTTAAAAGAAAGAATTGCAAAAGCTGAGGCACTTCAGAAAGAAAAACAGGAAGCTGAAGAAGATGTTGAAGTGGAAGAAAGTGAAGCAACAACAGATTCAGAGACATCACAAGTACAAGAGGATGAAACTGAACAATAAGAGGTACTTATGAAACAGGAAACAGGAAGACTGAAAGAGATCTTGCATGTATTAAATCAGCATAATGTCACACATGGGATCAATCCAGAGAAGTTATGCAGTATTTTAGAAGATCTTGGTCCAACTTATGTAAAGCTTGGGCAGATCATGTCAATGCGTTCGGATATATTGCCAGAGAAGTATTGTCATGAGTTAGCGAGACTTCGCACGGATGTAAAACCGATGAGTTTTAATGAGATATGGAAGATCTTGAATAAAGAACTTCATAATGACCCCGGTCAACTATTTCAGAAGATTAACCAGATACCAGTTGGGTGTGCATCAATCGCACAGGTCCATGAGGCCGTTTTAGGAGATGGCAGTAAAGTTGTATTAAAAATCCAGAGACCGCAGATTAAACAGATCATGGCAGAAGATATTGCTCTGTTAAAGAAGGCTTCTGGATTTTTAAATTTTGCAACAGGAACCAGTGAATTGATTGATTTTAGAAAAGTTATTGATGAGTTGTGGGAGACATCCAAAGAAGAAATGGATTTTGAAAAAGAAGCACAACATTTGGAACGATTTTATGAGAACCAGAAGGACGTTGCATATGTGACATGTCCGAAAGTATATAAGGAATATTCGAATGAGCATTTGCTGGTGATGAGTTATGTTGATGGAATCCAGATCGACCATATCGAGGAACTTGATCGCAATGGGTATGATAGGAAGGAGATTGCCCAGAAAACAGCACAAAACTATTGTAAACAGATTTTGGCGGATGGTTTTTTTCATGCAGATCCACATCCAGGGAATCTATGGATTAGTGGTGGTCAGATCGTATGGCTTGATCTTGGAATGGCAGGTGATCTATCTGAACATTACCGTGCGATCATGAAACGTGCGATCACAGCTATTCTTAAAAATGATATTTATGAACTTAAGAATGCATTCTTATCGTTTGGAAAACCGACAGAGAAGATCGACCATGCTAGTTTGTATACGGATCTTGATGATATGGTTGGAAAATACATGAATATGGATTTCGGGACCATGGATCTTGGAGAATTGATGGAAGATGCAATAGGGCTTTTGAAGAAACATAAGATTGCGATCGAACCAGATATTACGCTGCTTGCAAGAAGTATGGTGACTATGGAAGGAACATTGAAATTATGTTCTCCAGAAGTGAATATGATACAGATATTGACTTCTTATATGTCTGCGAATATGTTTCATGAGATTGATATAAAGAAAGAGATAAGACATGCTTTGAGAGATATTTATGGGTCATCTAAGAAATCTTTGGAGATACCAGCACAGGTATCAGATCTTTTGAACATTACAAAGAATGGACAGGTAAGGGTAAACATTGAATCTGCGCAGATCGAGAAAGCAGGCAGAGAATTAAAAAAAGGATTTGATCATCTGTTGCTTGTATTGATCGTGATGGCACTTTGGTTTAGCTCTGCAATTTTATGTCTAAGTGATGTAACACCGAGAGTGTTAGGAATGCCATATCTTAGTGTGGCAGGATTTATATCAGGGTTTCTGATTGTTTTGTATGTATTGATACATATGCTGATTCAGAGAAAGAAATAAGAATAATGATAAAACAAATAGGAACATTAAATATTGAGATTGAGCGAAGGAAGATTAAAAATATAAATATCTACGTGAAACCTCCAAACGGAGATGTTTTGGTAACAGTTCCAATGAGAGTTTCCGACGAAGAGGTTTTTCGTTTCCTTAAGAAAAAAGAAGAGTGGATTTTAAAAAACCATGAAAAAGTAAAAAACAGACAAAATTCATCACAGCAGGAAATTAATCTGGAACAAAGGAAATGGCTGGAAGACAAGATCATAGAATATGCAATGAGATGGGAATCGATCATGAAAGTTCATGCGAATGGTTTTACGATTCGAGATATGAAAACAAGATGGGGAAGCTGTAGTATTCACAGTAAAAAGATTCGGATGAATCTGCAGCTGGCTGTAAAATCAGAGGAATGTGTAGAGTATGTTTTGGTGCATGAATTATGTCATCTTTTAGAACCAAGCCATAACCAGAGATTTTATGATTTGATGAGTCATTTTCTTCCAGATTGGAGGGAACGTAAGCAGAAACTAAATGAAAAAGTGTGAAGAAAGTGTTAAAATCCATTTTTTATCTTACATTTTCTATTAATTTGAGTTATGATAAAACGTAAAGCTCAAAAGAAGGAGAAAAGACGATAACGAATGATGAATAACGAAATGACAAAATCAAACGAACAAAATATATTAGTCGGGATCGACGTAGGATCTACGACAACCAAAATAGTAGCAGTTGATGCCAATGACCGTCATCAACTGTTATTTTCTGATTATGCAAGACATCATGCAAATCAGATCGCAAGTGTGATCCGAAGCATTAAGAAGTTTTGCGGACATATAAGAGATAAGAAGATCAGATTGTGTCTGACTGGCTCTGGGGCAAAACCAGTGGCATCTATTTTAAAAGTACCATTTGTGCAGGAAGTTGCAGCCAATGCGATCGCATTACAAGATCAGTTTGACCAGGTCGGAACGGCAATTGAGTTAGGTGGACAGGATGCCAAGATGATCTTTTTTAAAGATTCTGAAAATGGACAGTCACAAAGTGTTTCCGATATGCGTATGAATGGAAGCTGTGCGGGTGGAACGGGAGCATTTATTGATGAAATTGCATCCGTATTAAAAGTACCAGTGGAACAGTTTAATGAGTTGGCACAAAAAGGAACACATTTATATGATATTTCTGGAAGATGCGGGGTATATGCAAAGACAGATATCCAACCACTTCTGAATCAGGGAGCAGCCAAGGAAGACCTTGCGTTATCCGCATTCCATGCGATCGCGAAACAGACGATCGGAGGGTTGGCACAGGGATTGGAGATTAAAAAACCTGTCGCATTTGAAGGTGGACCATTAACATTTCATCCAACTCTGGTAAAAGTTTTTGCTGAACGTCTGAATTTGAAAGAAGATGAGATTCTTTGTCCAAAGCATTCAGAATTAATGATTGCATATGGGGCAGCATTATCTTTGGATAAGATGTTTGCAGACAGCAAACCAAAAGATGTGAATAAAATGTTAGTAATACTGGAAGACGCACAGAAAGATCATTCCCACGTTTCAGGAGAAATTGCAAAACCATTTTTTGAATCAAAAGAAGAAGAAAATGCTTTTAAAGAAGCACATAAGAAGAAACAGGTGACATGGAAGAAACCACAAAAAGGAGAGGTTGTTCGATGTTTTCTTGGGATTGATGCAGGAAGTACCACAACAAAATTTGTATTATTAGATGAACAAGAAGAAATTCTGGATTCTTTTTATGCACCGAATGAAGGGGATCCGCTGAAAGTAGCGAAAGAGGCCTTGATCTGTTTAAGAAAACGATATGAAGAAGCAGGAGCAGAATTAGAAATTTTATCAGCTGGTACGACTGGGTATGGAGAAATGCTGTTTTCCAAAGCTTTTGAAATCCCTTGCCATACGGTTGAGACGGTAGCACATGCAAGAGCTTCTGAAAAATATGTCAAAGACGCCTCTTTTATTTTGGATATTGGTGGACAGGATATGAAAGCAATCTGGTTAGAGGATGGAGTTATCACAAATATTTTATTAAATGAGGCGTGCTCTTCTGGATGCGGTTCATTCCTTGAAAACTTCGCATCCTCTTTACATATTCCGACAAAAGAGATTGCAAAGAAAGCGTTTGCGTCTAAAAACCCAGCAGTTTTGGGTAGTCGTTGTACGGTATTTATGAACAGCAGTATTATCACAGAGCAGCGAAACGGTAAGAATCCAGAAGATATCATGGCTGGATTATGCAGATCGATCATCCAGAATGTATTTACAAAGGTTATCCGCGTATCAAATCTTGATTCTCTTGGAACTAAGATCGTGGTACAAGGTGGCACTTTTGAAAATGATGCGGTTTTACGTGCGATGGAAGAATATGTAGGAAGAGAAGTGATCAGAGCACCATATCCAGGGATCATGGGTGCAATTGGTGTCGGATTGATCGCAAAAGAGCAATATGAGAAGAATCCGAAAGAAGTGAGCACATGGGATCTTCGTGATTTAGATACATTTTCTTATGAGCAGCAGGCAAATGCACCTTGTCCATTTTGTACGAATCATTGTCAAAGAACAATTGTTCAATTTTCAAATGGAAATTCCTGGGTAACAAATAATCGATGTGAAAAAGGCGAGATCATCGGAGATCCAAGAAATGATGAGGTTGGAAAGCAGTTAAAAGAAACAATCCGAAAAACACAGAGTGTTCCAGATTTATTCCAAGAGCGAAAGAAATTATTGTTCAAAGAATATCCTTATCCAGTGCCTAAAACAGAAAGAGATATCACGATCGGAATTCCAAGAGTGTTATCCTATTGGGATACGATGCCATTTTGGACAACTTTTTTCAAAAGTTTGGGATACAAAGTACAATTATCGGATGAAAGCACAAGAGAGATTTATGAAAGTGGATTGTCAGCAGTGACATCAGACACGGTATGTTTTCCAGCAAAACTTGTGCATGGACATCTTAGAAATCTGGTGAAAAAATATCATGTAGATCGTATTTTTATGCCATCGATCACAACAGTACCGCCAGAGAATATGGAAAAAACAAGTGAGTCTATGTGTGCGGTGGTAAAAGGTTATCCGATCGTTATCAGGAATTCTGATAATCCACAGGATAAATGGAATGTGCCATTTGATGCACCATTATTCCATTGGCATACCAAAAAGGACAGACAGCATCAGTTGGTAAAATATATGGAAGAAGTATATCATGTCTCAAAAGAAGAGGTTATGAATGCAATGCATACAGCAGATCAGGCTCAGAAATCTTTTGACCAACAGTTAAAGAAACGAGGAGAAGAGATTCTAAATGAAGTAAAGGAAAAGAATGAATTTGCAGTTGTTTTAGCATCTCGTCCATATCAGAACGATACACTGGTTAATCACGATCTGTCTAAGATGTTTACAAAAGCAGGCATCGCAGTCTTAACCGCAGATTCCCTGCCAGAAGTGAATCAGACAGAACTCTCAAAAAGCCGTCTGGATATTGTAAATAACTATCATGCTAGAATGTTATCTTCTGCTATCTTATGTGCGCAAAGTGAGCATCTGGAATATGTACAGCTCGTAAGTTTTGGATGTGGACACGATGCTTATCTATCCGATGAGATCACGAGAATGATGAAAGAAATTTCCGGGAAAACACCATTGATCTTAAAAGTAGATGAAAGTGATAATCAAGGACCATTGGGAATCCGTGTGCGTTCTTTCTTGGAGACAGTGAAAATGGGACGTGAGAAACATCAGAAATTAGAAGTAAAAGAGTTGCAAGAACCATATCCAGTCAAGTTTACAAAAGAAAACAGGAAAGAAAAAATCGCATTGGTTCCAAATACATCGCATGCATTTTGCAGAATTATGACAGCAGCATTAAGAGGACAAGGAATTCGGGCGGTTGCTTTGGATATCGGGCGTGAAGAAGCAATTCGTTTGGGAAAGAAATATGTACATAATGATATCTGTTTCCCAGCACAGATCGTCATCGGAGAAGCATTGGCGGCACTGGAAAGTGGAAAGTATGATGACAAAGATGTTGCGATCGTTATGGGAAAATATGTTGGGGACTGTCGACTGACACATTATGGGGCACTACTAAGAAAAGCTCTTGATGATGCAGGATATGATCATATTCCGATCCTGACAAATGATGATGCAGATTCTCATAATATGCACCCAGGATTTAAATTAAATCTGGCATCTTCTGTAAAAATCGCATTTGCATTACCGATGATCGATGTATTGGAGGAATTATTACGAAAGATCCGTCCATATGAAACAGTCAAAGGAAGTGCAGATGAAGCGTTTGACAAAGCCCTTGATCTTGTAATCGATGGATTGGAAAAGTCAGGAGTTCTTGGTGCAAGAAAAGGATTTAAGAAGGCTATTTCTATCATGAAAAATATTTCTTATGATCGTACGAACTTAAAACCACAGATTCTGATCGTTGGGGAATATCTTCTGAACTTTCATCCAGGAGCAAACCATGACATTGAAAAATATCTGGAAGAAAATGGATTTGAGATTATTGAAGCACGTATGACGGATGTTATCCGTAAGACATACTTTTATCAGGATTCACAGATCAGGGAATATCATTTAAATAAACCAATAGATCAAAAGATCTGGTTTCGGACAGCAGACATGTTCTTTGATCTTGCACACAGTTTGACCGATTCCATTGCAAAAGGACATCCTTTATATAAACCAGCGATCCGTATGGATGATCTGGTAAAAGACAGTGATCCGATCATTCATCATACATTTGATGCAGGAGAGGGTGTGCTGATTCCAGGAGAGATCATTCATCACGCAAAACATGGATGCAAGTATTTCTTGATCTTACAGCCATTTGGATGCCTGCCAAACCATGTTGTTGGAAGAGGTATTTCTAAAAAATTAAAAGAAATGTATCCAAATGCACAGATTCTTCCATTAGACTATGATCCAGATGTCAGTTTTGCGAATATCGAAAATCGTCTGCAGATGCTTGTTATGAATGCGAAACAAGAAATCTTGGAAGAAAATGAAGAACGAGACCGTAGAAGAAGTCATCACTATATGGAAAGTGACAAAAAAACATATCGTAGAAAGAAATATGGTGTCGAAAAAACTTCTGGTGTATAAAAAATAGAATTAAATTGTTGAATTTTGTTAAATATGCTATAATCCATTTTAGGTTATTCAAAAATAATTTGAATGGAGGAGAAGTAATGAATATTCAGGAGTTTTATGACAGTATTGATGAAAGTTATGAAAATGTAAGCAGCCGTATGATGGGAAATCAGAAACTGGTGGAAAAGTTTGTCCGTAAGTTTTTAGATGATCCTACTTATGAACAGATTAAAGAAGCAGTAAATAAGATGGATTATGATGAAATTCTTCGAACAACTCATACGATGAAAGGAATTGCAAGCAATCTGGAGTTTACACATTTACAGCAAAAAAGTGCGAAAGCAGTAGATATGATCCGTGCAGGACAGCGCGAAGAAGTATTGCCAGTGATCGGTGAAATTGAGAAAGAATATCAAAAAGTTATCGAACAGATCCAGAAATTGGATTAAATTGGATAATAAGAAGACAAAGATGAGGGAATCTTTCGAAGTAGTATGAAGGAGACAGCGACAACATAAAAAATAAAAAGGAACTAGCGATTATGCAAAACAAAACAAAAAATATATTTTTTAAGATAATCTCAGGACTCGTTTTGATTCAGGGTGTGTTGCAGTTATTGAATCTGTTAGGGCTTGTAGGTTATGGAAGAACGACGACTTCTGCAACAAAGTTTTATCTTGGACTTGTTTTGATCGGCGGCTACGCAGTAGCAGCAATGGTCGGTGGATATACGGGTCTTAAAGATGGAAATACACAGGAAGGATGTAAAAGATGTTTTTATGTCAGTCTTGTACTGATCGCAATTACGATTGCCACGATTATTTTAAATGTTGTATTTAAAGCATATTCAGTAACTCAGTTTGAGGCACTGATCATACCAGTGTTGTTTATGCTTTTTACAATATTAAATGGACGAAAGAATTTGTAAACACAAAAGGGTCTTTTTCGATTTCGAAAGAGGTCCTTTTTATAGTTGTTCTTTTCTTGATGATATGATATAATTTCACATAGTGATTTGGCAAAGAAAGAACAAATGAGGTAGACCAATGAAAGATTTAAAAGATATGAAACGTGTGCTTTTAAAGTTAAGTGGAGAAGCACTTGCCGGAGATAAGAAGACAGGATTTGATGAAGCAACATGTGCAGATGCAGCACGTCAGGTAAAGACATTAGTAGATGAGGGACTTCAGGTAGCGATCGTTATCGGAGGAGGAAACTTCTGGAGAGGACGTACAAGCGAGAGTATGGAACGTACAAAAGCTGATCAGATCGGAATGCTTGCGACAGTTATGAACTGTATCTATGTATCCGATGCATTTAAAACAGCAGGAATGGAAACAGAAGTATATACTCCATTTGTATGCGGAGCATTTACAGAATTATTTTCCAAAGATAAAGCAGTCAAGGCTTTGGATGAAGGAAAGGTTGTATTTTTCGCAGGAGGAACAGGACATCCTTATTTTTCAACAGATACAGCAACAGCACTTCGTGCGATCGAGATTGAAGCAGATGCGATCTTATTAGCAAAATCAATTGACGGCGTATATGACAGTGATCCTGCTGTGAATGAAAATGCAGTGAAATATGACAGCATCACAATGGAAGAAGTGTTGGATCAGAAATTAGGAGTGATCGACCTAACAGCAACGATCATGTGCCTTGAAAATAAGATGCCATTAGCAGTTTTTGGATTAAATGAAGAAAACAGCATTGAGAATTTAATGAAAGGTGAATTTAACGGAACATATGTAACCGTTTGATAAATTAGGAGGACGAAAGAAACATGTTAAAACAATTTGAAGACAAGATGCAGAAATCTTTAGACAGTATGGCGAATGATTTTATGACAATTCGTGCAGGACGTGCCAATCCTCATGTATTAGATAAAGTCAAAGTTGATTATTATGGAGTTGCAACTCCTGTAGCACAGGTTGGTAATGTTTCTGTACCTGAAGCAAGAACGATCATGATTCAGCCATGGGAGCCAAACTTATTAAAAGAGATCGAGAAAGCGATTTTAGTATCTGATATCGGGATCACACCAACAAATGATGGTAAAGCAATCCGATTAAACTTCCCAGATCTTACAGAAGAACGAAGAAAAGAGCTTGCAAAAGATGTCAAGAAACGTGGAGAAGAAGCAAAGGTAGCAGTTAGAAATATCCGTCGTGATGCAAATGATTTTGTCAAGAAACAGAATAAAGCCGGAGATTTAAATGATGATCAGGCAAAAGATGAAGAAGACAAAGTACAGAAGATGACAGATAAATACATCAAACAGATTGATGAAGCAGTTGATGCAAAATCAAAAGAAATCATGACAGTTTAATCTTAATCATCAACAGGGTTGAAATCTCAGCCCTGTTTTGTTTCATGTGGAAAGAAACGAAAGTTATATATGATACACAGGAGGTCCAAATGGAGAATTTAAATATTCCACAACATGTGGCCATTATCTTAGATGGGAATGGAAGATGGGCAAAAAAACGCCATTTACCTAGGAATATGGGACATAGACAGGGAAGTAAAGTGGTGGAACAGATCATAGAAGATGCACATGATCTTGGAATTAAATATTTAACAGTTTATGCTTTTTCAACAGAGAACTGGAAACGCCCACAGGACGAAGTAAATGCATTGATGAAACTGCTTCGTGATTATTTAAAGACATGTATCAAGCGTGCAAATAAAAATAATATGAAAGTCAGAGTGATCGGAGATATCACAGGACTTTCCGAAGATTTACAGGAGAAGATCGTTGAGCTTGAGAAGGCATCCAAAGATAATACAGGGATCAATTTTACGATCGCACTGAATTATGGAAGTCGTGATGAGATGGTGCGAGCTATGAGACATATGGCAGATGATCTTTCTAGTGGAAATCTTTCCAAAGATGAGATCACAGAAGAAGTGTTTAATGGATATCTGGATACAAAAGAACTTCCAGATCCAGATCTGATGATCCGCACAAGCGGGGAAGAAAGATTGTCAAACTTTATGTTATGGCAGTTAGCATATACAGAATTTTATTTTACAGATGTGCTCTGGCCTGATTTTAATAAAAAGGAATTAATAAAGGCGATCGAATACTATAATGGACGCGACCGCAGATTTGGAGGAATATAAGTTTATGTTTAAGCAAAGACTGATCAGTGGGATCATTTTAGTATTGATCGCAGCTTTTGGGTTATATATGGGTGGAATTGTGACGTTTGCAATGACATTGATCGTTGCATTGATCGGATACAGCGAGATTTTAAGGATTTATCATATTGAGAAATCATCTTTGGCAGTGATCGGATATACAGGCACGATTCTTTATTATGTGGCATTGTTATTTGATCTTGATCAATGGACCACAGCAATCATTATTTTATTTTTAATCTTTTTACTCGGATGCTATGTGGTACGTTTTCCAAAGTATAAAGTGGACCAGATGATGGCAGGATTCTTTGGATTTGTATATGTAGCGGTTATGATGTCCTTTATCTATCAGATCCGTGAATTACAAAATGGAGGAGAATTTGTTGTATTATTATTCCTTGCAGCATGGGGAAATGACACTTTAGCATATTGTACAGGAATGTTGATCGGAAAACATAAGATGTCACCAATTTTAAGTCCTAAGAAAAGTATAGAAGGTTTGGTTGGCGGAATTGTCGGTGCGGCAATTCTTGGTGCATTATATGGATTATATCTAAACACATATATCAGATTTAGTTTTAATCCAGTTACAATGTTCCCAATTGTTTGTGGACTAGGTGGAGCAGTTTCAGTCATTGGAGATTTGGCAGCATCTGCGATCAAGAGAGATTCAGGAATTAAGGATTATGGTACATTGATCCCTGGTCATGGAGGAATTCTTGATCGATTTGATAGTATTATTTTTATTGCACCTGTCATTTATTATCTGACAGTTATGATCTCAGGAGGAGCGATCTAGAATGAAATATATTTCAATTATTGGATCTACAGGTTCCATTGGAACCCAGACACTAGATATCGTACGAAGTAATAAAGATCTGAAAGTTACAGCCTTAGCAGCAGGAACAAGTATTGATCTGTTAGAGAAACAAGCAAGAGAATTTCAGCCAGTGATCGTTGCTGTATACAATGAACAGAAGGCAGAAGAGTTGAAACTTCGTCTGGCAGATACGAGTATAAAAGTATGTGCAGGAATGGATGGATTATTAGAAGCAGCAACACAGGAGCAGTGTTCTGTTGTTGTCACAGCAATTGTCGGAATGATCGGAATTCGTCCAACGATCGCTGCGATGAAGGCTGGGAAAGACATCGCACTTGCTAATAAAGAAACATTGGTAACTGCAGGGCATATCATTATGCCAATGGCGGAAGAATTGGGTGTTTCTATTTATCCAGTAGATAGTGAGCATTCTGCAATTTTTCAGTGTTTACAGAGCGGGAAAAGAGATGATCTTGATTCTCTGATCATTACAGCATCAGGGGGACCGTTCCGTAAGAAAACGACAGAAGAATTAAAACATGTGACAGTAGAAGATGCGCTGAATCATCCAAACTGGTCAATGGGACGAAAGATTACGATTGATTCCGCAACGTTAGTGAATAAAGGACTCGAAGTGATCGAAGCCAAATGGTTGTTTGGAGTGGATTTTGATAATATTCATGTTGTAGTACAACCAAAGAGTGTGATCCATTCTATGATTCAGTTTAAGGATGGAAGTGTGATCGCACAGCTTGGAACACCGGATATGAAATTACCGATTCAATATGCATTATTTTATCCACAACATAGAAATCTTGCGGGAGAACGTCTAGATTTTGCAAAATTAAAAGAAATTACATTTGAAGAACCACCAGTGGATGTTCTAAAAGGACTTCCTTATGCATATAAAGCAGGTAGGATCGGTGGAAGCATGCCAACAGTCTTAAATGCTGCAAATGAAAAAGCAGTTGCATTATTTTTAGACCGTAAGATTCAGTTTTTAGATATTTACGACATCATTGAAGACACAATGAATGCCCATAAAGTTATTGAGAATCCGACACTGGAAGAAGTGTTAGAGACAGAGCAATGGGTGTATGAACACATAGAAAGTAGGTAGATCATTGAATATTATCATTGCAATTTTAATTTTTGGAATTATTATTATTGTGCATGAATTAGGGCATTTTCTGATCGCTAAGAAAAATGGGATTCAGGTAGATGAATTTTGCATTGGACTTGGACCAACGATTATAGGAAAGCAGGTTGGAGAGACTTTTTATTCTGTCAAACTGCTGCCATTTGGTGGTGCATGTATGATGGGAGAAGATGAAGACCGACCTGAAGAAAATGCGTTTAATAATAAGTCCGTCTGGGCAAGGATGGCAGTTATTTTTGGAGGACCATTTTTTAACTTTATCTTAGCGTTTATATTTTCAATTATAGTGATCGGAATGTCTGGTGCTGACATTCCGAAGATTTCCAAAGTAGAAAAAGATTCACCAGCATATGAAGCAGGAATCCGTAAAGGAGATACTATGATCAAAGTTGCTGGAAAGAAAATGCACAATTACAGAGAGTTTTCCTATTATATGTATTTAGATTATGATGGAGGGAAAATTCCGATCACGATATTACAAAACGGAAAAGAAAAAAATATAAACGTCACACCAGAGTATGATAAAGAACGAGGGCAATATCTGATCGGGATCACCTGGAATGGATATCAGAAAGTAGGTCCGTTAAAAACGATCGAATACAGTTTCCGAGAAGTAGGATTGCAGGTAAAGATTACTTTAAAGAGTGTAAAGATGTTAGTTTCACAAAAACTTGGTGTGAAAGATCTTTCAGGACCAGTAGGAATTGTTAAAACGGTCGGAGACCAATATACACAGGCTGCTGCCTATGGATTTAAAACAGTATTTTTGACAATGGTAAACTGGATCATTTTGATCAGCGCAAACCTTGGTGTGATGAATCTATTGCCATTACCAGCACTTGATGGAGGTCGTTTATTGTTTTTGATCATAGAAGCAATTACTGGAAAGGCTGTGCCACAGAATATGGAAGCGCTGGTACACACTGCAGGATTGATCTTATTAATGCTTTTGATGGTATTTGTAATGTATCAGGATATTGTAAAGATTTTCATGTAAAGGGGGATTTGCATGTATACAAGAAATCAGACAAGAGTAATTTCGATTGGAGATGTTAAGATTGGAGGAGGCAATCCAGTTGCCATCCAGTCTATGACAAATACAAAGACAGAAAATGTGGAAGAGACGGTCAAACAGATTCTTGCTCTTGAGAAGGCTGGATGCCAGATCATTCGCTGTACTGTTCCAACAATGAAAGCTGCCGAAGCTTTTACAGAGATTAAGAAGCAGATTCATATTCCGTTGGTCGCGGATATTCATTTTGACTATAAACTTGCAATTGCAGCGATGGAACATGGGGCAGATAAGATCCGTATCAATCCGGGGAATATCGGTGGAGAAGAGAATATCCGCAAAGTGGTAGAAACAGCAAAGAAATATCATGTACCAATCCGTGTTGGTGTAAACAGCGGATCATTGGAGAAACCACTTGTTAAAAAATATAACGGAGTAACTGCACAAGGACTGGTAGAAAGTGCCTTAGATAAAGTTGCTATGCTTGAAAAATATGATTTTCATGATATGGTAGTCAGTATTAAGTCTTCTGATGTTTTGATGTGTGCAGAAGCATACCGCCTAGTCGCAGACAAAATCAATTACCCTCTGCATGTAGGGATCACAGAAGCTGGAACAGTTTTTAGTGGTAATATCAAATCAGCTGTAGGACTTGGAATTATCTTAAATCAGGGAATTGGTGATACGATCCGTGTATCATTGACAGGAGATCCAGTCAACGAGATTGCCAGTGCGAAACTGATCTTAAAGACATTAGGACTTCGTTCCGGAGGAATTGAAGTTGTATCCTGCCCAACATGTGGACGTACGAATATCGATCTGATTCCACTTGCCAATCAGGTAGAGACAATGGCTGCAGATTTTGAAAATCTGAATCTTAAGGTTGCTGTTATGGGGTGCGTTGTAAATGGACCAGGAGAGGCCAAAGAAGCAGATGTGGGAATCGCTGGTGGAAATGGAGAGGGACTTCTGATCAAGAAAGGTGAGGTTATCCGCAAAGTACCAGAAGATCAATTACTTGATACTTTAAGATATGAATTAGAACACTGGGGTGAATAAAATGGAAGTGACAACAAAACCATTTTTCAGTGTATTTCCAGATTTGAAAGTTTCTGACGATGTAAGATCTTTGTTTGAAGATGCGAATATTAGAGAGATCACACTAAAGAAAAAAGAAAACACGCTTAAGATTTCTTTTCAGTGTGATCATCTGATCTCAAGAGTCGATACATGGAGAATGGAACGCACGATCCGGGAACAGCTGTTTTCAAAGCGTTTTGTAAAGATTCGTTTTCAGGAAAGCTATCACCTGTCAGAACAATATAATCTCAAATATCTAATGGAGCATTACATGAAAAGCTTCCTCTTTGAGTTAAAAGGCAAAGGGGAGGTTATTTTTAATGTCGTGAGAAAAGGGGATTATAGAATTGAAGATGATGTGATCACCTTTTACTTTGAAGATACATTTGTAAATCGCAATAAAGCCCCAGAGATCAAAGAATTTTTTGAGGTGATTTTAAAAGAACGTTTTTCTATTGATGCAAAAGTCGGATTTGATTTCTCTAAGACGATTGATCGAAGCCTTAAGATGGAAAGTGATTATCGCTTACAACAAGAAATCCATACGATCGTGGAGCACGCAGATATCGTTGAGAAAGAACAAAAAGAAGAGAAAAAAGCAAGAAAGAAAGCAGCTGCAACGAAAAAAGAGCATATGTTTAAGAAAAAACCAAAATATTCAGATGATCCAACCTTATTATATGGACGAAATTGTGATGGCGAGCTGATGGAGATCAAGGATATCTATGATGAGATCGGGGAAGTTGTGATTCATGGGCAGATCACATTTCTTGAAACACGAGAAATCCGTAATGAAAAAACAATCATCATTTTTCATATTACCGATTTTACAGATACGATCAGCTGCAAGGTTTTCGTAAGAAATGAACAGCTGCCCGATATTTTAGATGGTTTGAAAAAAGGTGGATTCTATCGTATCAAAGCAGTTGCGATGTATGACAAATTTGATCATGAGATCTCTCTAGGATCTGTGGCAGGAATCAAGGCGATTACAGATTTCAGGGAAAAACGTCAGGACACATCCATGGAAAAACGTGTGGAATTACATCTCCATACAGTGATGAGCGATAATGACAGTGTGGTACAGATCAAAGATGTTGTAAATCGCGCCTACGAATGGGGACATCCGGCGGTTGCGATTACAGATCACGGTGTATTGCAGGGATTTCCAATCGCACGTCATGCATACGAAGACTTGAGACTAAAAGAAGATGATCCATTTAAGATCATTTATGGGGTAGAAGGATATTTCGTTGATGACCTTGGAGATTTGATCATTGATTCAAAAGGGCAGTCACTAATGGACAGTTATGTTGTATTCGATATTGAGACAACAGGATTTAACAGTGTCAATGACCGAATTATAGAAATTGGTGCGGTAAGAGTCGTGGAAGGAGAGATTAAAGAAACATTCAGTGAATTTGTCAATCCAGAGCGCCCAATTCCATATAAGATCACTCAGCTGACAACGATCACAGATGATATGGTAAAAGATGCGGGAACGATCGAAGAGATTCTTCCACAGTTTTTAAAATTCTGTGAGGGATCTGTTTTGGTTGCACATAATGCAGGATTTGATACAGGGTTTATCCGCGAAAATGCGAAAAGGTTGAATCTTCCATATGATCATACAGTTGTGGATACACTGGGGCTTGCAAGATGTCTAATGGGACATCTTGGTAAATTTACACTGGATAACATTTGTAAACATTTAAATATCATACTGGAAACACACCATAGAGCAGTTGATGATGCAACAGCAACAGGAAAGATTTTTGTAGAATTCATTTCTATGTTAAAAGAAAAAGATATTACAGATCTAGATCAGGTCAACGAATTTGCAAATGATAATGTCGATCTGATCAAAAAAGGACGCATGTATCATGGAATTATTCTGGTTAAGAATAATACAGGGCGTGTTAATTTAAACCGCTTGGTATCCGAATCACATTTAAATTACTTTAATCGTCGCCCAAGAATGCCAAAGTCCCTGATCAATAAATATAGAGATGGACTGATCATTGGATCTGCGTGTGAAGCAGGAGAATTATATCAGGCATTGCTTGATGAACGCTCAGATGAAACGATTGCGAATATTGTATCATTTTATGACTATCTGGAGATTCAGCCAGTAGGAAACAATGAATTTATGATTGGATCCGAACGTGTTGAGAATGTGAATTCGATCGAAGATATTCAGAAATTCAATCAAAAGATCGTAGATCTTGGAGAACAATTCCATAAGCCAGTCGTTGCAACATGTGATGTACATTTTTTAAATCCAGATGATGCAATCTATCGTTCTATTTTATTAGCTGGAAAAGGATTTAAAGATGCTGACCAGCAGGCACCACTTTATTTTAGGACAACACAGGAGATGTTAGATGAGTTTGCGTATCTTGGAAGTGAGAAAGCCAAAGAAGTTGTCATAACAAACACGAATAAGATCAATGATATGATTGAAAATATTTCTCCGATCCATCCGGATAAATGCCCGCCGGTAATCCCAGATTCAGACAAAACATTAAGAGAAATCTGTTATAATAGAGCACATGAGATTTATGGAGATGATCTTCCAGAACGAGTGACAAGTCGTTTGGAAAAAGAATTAAACTCTATTATTGGAAATGGATATGCGGTAATGTACATCATCGCACAGAAACTGGTATGGGATTCGAATGACCATGGATATCTGGTAGGATCACGAGGATCGGTAGGATCTTCCTTTGCAGCAACGATGTCAGGGATCACGGAAGTAAATCCGTTGCCAGCACATTATATCTGTCCAGAATGTCATTTTGTGGATTTTGACTCAGAACAGGTGCAAAAATATGCGAAGATGGGTATGTCAGGTTTTGACATGCCAGATGCATACTGTCCAAAGTGTGGAGCAAAGATGACGAAAGAAGGACAGGATATCCCGTTTGAGACATTCCTTGGGTTTAAAGGAAATAAAGAGCCGGATATCGACTTAAACTTCTCAGGAGAATATCAGGGAAAAGCACATGCCTATGTAGAAGTTATCTTTGGAAAAGGAAAAGCATTCCGAGCGGGAACGATCGGTACACTGGCAGAGAAAACAGCCTATGGTTATGTGTTGAAATATCTGGAAGAACGAGGAATCAGTAAACGTCGTTGTGAAATAGAGAGATTAGCACTTGGATGTACGGGAGTTAAGAGAACAACTGGTCAGCATCCGGGTGGAATCATTGTAGTACCGCATGATAAAGAAATTTATGATTTTACAGCGGTACAACATCCAGCCAATGATATGAATACACCGATCATTACGACACATTTTGAATACCATTCGATTGATCAGAACCTATTAAAACTTGATATTCTGGGACATGACGATCCATCTATGATCCGAAGAATGGAAGATATCACAGGAATTGATGCACAGACGATCCCAATGGACGATAAAGGTGTTATGGGATTATTTCATGGAACAGAAACCTTAGGGATCACACCAGAAGATATTGATGGGACACCGCTTGGATCACTTGGAGTACCGGAATTTGGGACAGACTTTGTAATTCAAATGCTTCAGGATACGCATCCACAGAGCTTTTCTGATCTTGTCCGTATTTCTGGGCTGTCTCATGGAACCGATGTATGGCTTGGAAATGCTCAGACATTGATCGAGAATGGAGATGCGGTTATTTCCACAGCAATCTGTTGTCGAGATGATATCATGGTATATCTGATCAATCAGGGATTGGAACAGGAAGCGTCATTTAAGATCATGGAAGGAGTCCGAAAAGGAAAGGGACTTACAGATGAACAAGAACAGATGATGAGAGATCACAATGTGCCAGATTGGTATATCTGGTCTTGTAAACAGATCAAATATATGTTCCCGAAAGCCCATGCGGCAGCTTATGTTATGATGGCATGGAGGATCGCATGGTATAAGGTTTATCACCCATTAGCATATTATGCAGCATATTTCAGTATTCGAGCGAAGGCATTTTCTTATGAAGATATGTGTCTTGGAAAAGAACGTTTGGATGAAAAGATGAGTATTATTAAGAATACACCAAAACACGAAGTTAAAAATGCAGATCTTGATCTGTTACGAGAAATGAAGATTGCGGATGAAATGTATGCAAGAGGCTATGAATTCTGGCCACTGGATATTTACAAGGCAAAGGCAAAAGATTTTCAAGTGATCGATGGAAAGATCATGCCAGCACTTACCAGTATTGATGGAATGGGTGAAAAAGCGGCACAGCAGGTAGAAGAAGCAGCCAAAGGAGAACCATTTACATCCTTGGAAAACTTTAGAAACAGAACAAAAGTACCACAAGCATGTATCGAGAAAATGAAAGAACTTGGAATTATGGGAGATCTATCAGATACTGATCAGTTAAGTTTCGATTTTCTTTGATAATATATGAAAAAACTCTTGTCAAGAGATATTTTTCATGTTAAACTAAATATAGCTTAAGAAAAGATGACTTAGGAGTGGGCATATGTCCACTCCTATTTTGTGTAACAATGAAGAAATAACACTACAAAAGAAAGGGTTGATACATTGGCAAGACGAGTTGATATTGAAACAAAAACAGAAGAACTGGTATTACCGATCATTGAAGCCAACAATTTTGAACTGGTGGATGTAGAATATGTCAAAGAAGGAGCAAACTGGTATTTAAGAGTTTACGCAGACAAAGAAGGTGGAATTGCAATTGATGACTGCGTGCTGATCAGCAGAAGCTTAGAAGAGAAACTAGATGCAGAAGATTTTATCGAAGATGCATATATTTTAGAAGTAAGTTCTCCAGGACTTGGAAGACCACTAAAAAAAGAAAAAGATTATGTAAGAAGTGTCGGAAAGTCCATTGACATCAAGCTTTATAAAGCAATTGATAAGCAAAAGGAATTTACTGGTATTTTAAAAGAAAACATGGAAGATCAGATTGTACTAACAATCGAAGATCAGGATATTACATTTGAGAAAAAGAGCATTGCAAGTGCTCGTTTGTCGTTAGATTTTTAAGGAGGAAGAAAGAGAATGAGTGAATTAATTGCGGCATTAAATCAGTTGGAGAAGGAAAAAGGTATTGATAAAGACGTTATCATGGAAGCCATTGAAAATTCCCTGCTTGCTGCATGTAAAAGAGATTTTGGAAGTGCAGATAACGTTGTAGTTAATATGGATCGTGAAACAGGAGATATTTATGTTTATGCGATCAAAGAAGTTGTAGACGAAGTTTATGATCCTGCACTGGAGATCAGTCTTGGAAAAGCAAAGGCAATCGATCAGAACTTAAATCTTGGAGATACTGTAAGAATTGAAATCACACCAAAAGATTTCGGACGTATTGCAGCAATGCATGCAAGAAGCGTTATTGTTCAGAAAATCAAAGAAGAAGAAAGAAGAGTTGTATATGATCATTTCTACTGCAAAGAAAAAGATATCGTAACAGGTGTTGTTCAGCGTTATGTTGGAGAGAATGTAAGTGTAAGCTTAGATGACAAAACAGATGCTCTGTTAATGAAATCTGAACAGATCAGAGGTGAAGTGTTCAAACCAACAGAGAGAATCAAACTTTATATTGTAGAAGTAAAAGAAACAAATCGTGGACCACGTATTCTTGTTTCAAGAACACATCCAGATCTTGTAAAACGTTTATTTGAGAAAGAAGTTGCGGAAATTCAGGATGGAACAGTAGAGATCAAGAACATTGTGCGTGAAGCAGGATCAAGAACAAAGATGGCTGTATGGTCCAATGATAAGAATGTAGATCCAGTTGGAGCATGTGTCGGATTAAATGGTGCCAGAGTGAATGCAATCGTCAATGACTTAAAAGGCGAGAAAATCGATATCATCAACTGGAATGAAGATCCTTGTGTATTCATTGAGAATGCATTAAGCCCATCAAAAGTTGTTTCTGTGGCAGTTGATGTAGAAGAAAAGAGCGCAGAAGTTGTAGTTCCAGATTACCAGTTATCATTAGCAATCGGTAAAGAAGGACAGAATGCGAGACTAGCTGCAAGATTAACAGGCTATAAGATTGACATTAAGAGTGAATCACAGGCAGCTGAAGAAGCAGCAAAAGTCAGTGAAGAACCAGAGGCAGATGAATTTGAGATTGAAGAAGATCTTTTTAACGAAGAGATCAATGATGATTTCGTAGAAGATGCAGAGAATACAGAAGAAGCTGTTGAAGATTTTGATGCAGAGGATATTGAAGAATAGGAAATATCAGCAGGTGATAAAATGAATCGAAAAATTCCAACAAGAAAATGTATCGGGTGCGGTGAATTAAAAGAAAAGAATCAATTAGTCCGAATCGTAAGATCAAAAGAAGGCGAGATCAGTCTTGATATGACTGGAAAGAAAAATGGGAGAGGGGCATATATATGCCCTGATCCACAGTGTCTAAAACAAGCATTTAAGAAAAAAGGATTAGATCGTTCTTTTAAGATAGGAGTACCGGAATCGGTCTATGAGACATTAAAAAAGGAGATGGAAGAACTTTATGAATAAAGGATTATCTCTTCTAGGTCTTGCATTCAGATCCGGTAATCTGGTCAGTGGAGAATTTGCCGCAAGAGAAGCTGTCAGGAAAAAGACAGCAGCTCTTATCATTGTAGCCAATGATGCTTCCGATAATACAAAAAAGATGTTTGAGAATCAATGTAAACATTATCAAGTACCTTTTTATTGCTGGGGATTAAAAGAAGAGCTTGGGCATGCGATCGGGAAGGAGTTTCGAGCGTCGATCGCAGTGACTGATCAAGGTTTTGCAGAAGCTCTTTTAAAACAGCTTGATAAATAAGAATCGCAGGAGGTATATTTATGGCAAAATTCAGAGTTTATGAAATTGCAAAGAAATATAATAAAGACAATAAAGAAATTTTAGAAATCTTGAAAGCCAATCATGTAGAAGTGAAAAACCACATGAGTACCATAGGAGATGAGCAGATCAAAATGATCGAGAATGCGTTGAAACCAAAGAAAGAAGCAAAACAGGATCATAATTCAAAGAAACAGGAAAATTCAAAAAGAAAAGATAATAAAAAAGCACAGAATATGGAAAAGAAAAATAATAAAAAAACTCAGGAAGTAAAGAACAATAAAAATAATTCAAGAAATAAAAATAATGATGGGGATAAAAAGATCTTAAGAAAAGATAATCCTCAGAACTCTCAGAAGTTTGGGAAAAATAATAAAAAGAATAAGAAATTTAACAATAAAAACCAGAACCAGAATCAGGAGCATAAGAAAAAGAAAAAAACATCAGGACCTGGTGCCTTTATTAAACCAGAACCAGTAAAGAAACCGGAAGTAGATCCAAATGCGCCAGTAAAGATTCCTCCAGTATTAACATTGAAAGAACTTGCAGATGCATTATCTATTCCTGCAAATGATATCATTAAGAAATTACTGATCAGCGGAGCTGGAATGTTAAATGTAAACTCTGAACTTGATTTTGAAAAAGCAGAAGAGATCGCAATGGAATTTGATCGTCTGGTAGAGATGGAAGAACAGGTAGATGTGATCGAAGAACTGTTAAAAGAAGAGGAAGAAGACGAAACAGATATGATCGTAAGACCACCAGTTGTCTGTGTTATGGGTCATGTTGACCATGGTAAAACTTCTTTACTTGACAAGATCCGTTCTTCTCATGTTACAACAGGAGAAGCAGGTGGTATCACACAGCATATTGGGGCTTATGTTGTTGAAACATCCAATGGAAAGATCACATTTTTAGATACACCAGGACATGAGGCATTCACATCTATGCGTATGAGAGGTGCTCAGTCTACAGATATCGCAATCTTAGTCGTAGCTGCAGATGACGGTGTTATGCCACAGACGATCGAAGCGATCAACCATGCGAAAGCAGCAGGAATCGAGATCATTGTTGCAATCAATAAGATTGATAAAGAAAGCGCCAACATTGAGAGAGTAAAACAGGAACTGATCGAATATGAATTGGTACCAGAAGACTGGGGTGGAAGCACGATCTTTTGTCCAGTATCTGCACATACAGGAGAAGGAATCGATGAATTATTAGATATGGTTTCTTTAACAGCAGAAGTTCTGGAATTAAAAGCAAATCCAAATCGTAAAGCAAGAGGTATTGTCTTAGAAGCACAACTTGATAAAGGTCGTGGACCAGTTGCAACTGTATTAGTACAGAAAGGTACATTACATGTTGGTGATGCAGTAGCAATCGGAAGTGCTCATGGTAAAGTTCGTGCAATGATAAATGACAAAGGAAAACGTATTAAAACAGCAGGACCATCTACACCAGTTGAGATCTTAGGTTTAAGTGAAGTTCCAAATGCTGGAGAAGTTATGATGGTTATGGATAGCGAAAAAGAAGCAAGATCCGTAGCAGAGAAATTTATTGCTTATGGACGTGAAAAAATGTTATCTGAGACAAAACAGCAGTTATCATTAGATGATCTATTTAACCAGATCCAAGCAGGAAGCGTCAAAGAATTGAATATCATTGTAAAAGCCGATGTACAGGGATCTGTAGAAGCGGTTAAACAGAGTCTTGTAAAACTTTCTAATGATGAAGTTGCAGTCAAAGTCATTCATGGTGGTGTAGGTGCTATCACAGAATCTGATGTAAACTTAGCAGCAGCTTCTAATGCAATCATTATCGGATTTAATGTTCGTCCAGAACCAGCGGCTAAAGATGCAGCAAGTGCAGAGAAAGTAGACCTTCGTCTGTATCGTGTCATCTACAATGCGATTGAAGATATTGAAGCAGCTATGAAGGGTATGCTAGATCCTGAATTTGTAGAGAAAGTTACAGGGCATGCAGAAGTACGTCAGATTTTCAAAGCCTCTGGAGTTGGAACGATCGCAGGATCTTATGTATTAGATGGAACAATTCAGCGTGACAGCTCAGCACGTATTATTCGTGATGGTATTGTTGTTCATGAAGGAAAACTTGCATCTATCCAACGTGGAAAAGATGCGGTCAAAGAAGTTCGCAGCGGATTTGAATGTGGTCTTGTTATGGAAAGCTATAATGACATCAAAGAAGGGGATCAGATCGAATCCTTTATTATGGAAGAGGTCCCAAGATAATTTCCTGAAGGGAGTAGCAATATGAGAAAAAACAGCATTAAAAATACAAGGATCAATGGTGAAGTTCAGAGAGAATTAAGCCGTATCATCAGCAGAGAGATCAAAGATCCAAGAATTGCACCAATGACATCTGTTGTTGATGCCGTTGTGACATCGGATCTGAAACAGTGCAAAGCATATATCAGTGTTCTTGGAAATGATGAAGAAAAAGAAGAAACGATGAAAGGCTTAAACAGTGCGGTAGGTTATATCCGCCGAGAACTTGCACACTCTATTAATTTAAGAAATACACCAGAGATTACATTTATTTTAGATGATTCCATTGAATATGGAGTAAATATGTCAAAGAAGATAGATGAATTAAATCATGGGAGTGAGAATGAAACACTTTAATGAACAGATTTCAAAGGCTAAAACAATTGCCATTACAGGACACATCCATCCGGATGGAGACTGTATTGGCAGTTGCCTTGCCTTAAAACAGTATATTTTAGATAATTATTCTGGGAAGAAAGTTGATGTTTATTTAGAATCGATCAGCACAGAGTTTCGTTTTTTAAGTCATGCGCAGGAGATCATCACGGAGTCGAAAGATGATGAAAGCTATGATCTGTTTTTTGTTTTAGATTGTGGCTCTGAAGATCGTTATGAACCATTTGCAGCAATGGTCAGATGTGCAAAAACATTGATCGGAATCGATCATCATATCAGTAATGATGGATTTGGGGACTTTTATAAGATCGATCCACAGGCGAGTGCAACTTGTGAAGTTTTGTGCCAGATTTTTGAAGAGGATAAGATTTCAAAAGAATGTGCCCAGTGCCTATACACAGGAATCGTGCATGATACCGGAGTGTTTAAGCATTCAAATACAACACGTAAAACGATGGAATATGCGGGAATGTTACTGGAGAAGGGTGTTTCAACTACAAAGATCATTGATGAGACATTTTATCAGAAGACATTTGTACAAAATCAGTTGTTAGGGAAAGCATTATTAAAAAGTCAACTTTATGCAGATGGACAGATTATTATTTCGAATCTTTCAGAACAAGATTTTGAAGAGCTTCATGCATCAACATCCGACAGTGATGGGATCATTGATCAGCTGCGAATTACAAAAGGTGTGGAAGCAGCAATTTTTCTATATCCGATCGAAAATGGCTATAAAGTAAGTATGCGTTCGAATGAGAAAGTTAAGGTTTCAGAGATTGCTAAAACACATGGAGGTGGAGGACATATCCGTGCAGCAGGATGTTCCATGAAAGGAACATTGAAAGACATTCAAAGTACGATCATAAGCGAGATCACAGAACAATTATAAGGTAGAGGTTTTTATGTACAACGGATTATTGAATATATATAAAGAAAAAGATTTTACATCGCATGATGTTGTCGCAAAACTTCGAGGGATCTTACGTCAGAAAAAGATTGGTCATACAGGAACTTTGGATCCAAATGCAGAAGGAGTATTGCCGGTCTGTCTTGGAAAAGGAACAAAGTTATGCGATATGTTAACAGGAACGAAGAAACAGTATAAGGTAAGCTTTGTGTTTGAAAAAGAGACAGATACAGAAGATATATGGGGAACTGTTACGAAAACACATGAACCGTTAAAACAAGATGCACCGATCAAAGATACGATCTTGTCTTTCGTTGGAGAATATGATCAGGTACCACCTATGTATTCTGCAAAGAAAATTAATGGAAAGAAGCTGTATGAACTTGCCAGAGAAGGAAAAATTATCGAGCGCAAACCAGAACGGATCAGGATCTATGATATTTCAGATATTGAAATCTCTTATCCAGAAGTTACAATGACAGTTACATGCAGCAAAGGTACATATATCCGAAGTCTTTGCAGGGATATTGGACATAAGCTTCAAAATGGAGCGTGTATGACAAAGTTAGTCCGTACAAGATCCAGTGGTTTTCAATTAGAATATGCTCATACATTATCAGAGATTGAGGAAGCAGTGAAAACTGGAAAAATCGAAGAATGGATAATTCCAATTGAAAAGGTTTTTCTAAAATATCAAAAAGGTACCGTAAAGAAAGACTATGATAAGGTTTTATTTAACGGAAATCCTTTAAAGAAAGAGATGTTTTATGAAATAGATCTCGATACAACAAAGAAACTTCGGGTATATGATGAAAGTGAACAGTTTATCGGAATATATTACTGGAAAAAAAATATGTTTTTCCCAGATAAGATTTTTTATGACAACAACCAATGAGAGGAAGCCATGGAATACATTCATAATACAGAACAATTTCAATTTCATAATACAGTGGTAGCTCTTGGCAAATTTGACGGAATGCATAAAGGGCATCAGTTGATCTTTGATGAACTGATTCAGTATAAGCAACTGGGATATCAGGCGGCTGTATTTTCTTTTGACCGTCCACCACTTAATATGTTAAAACACAAACATATGAGAGTGATCTACACGACCAACGAAAAGATAAAACTTCTTGCAAGAAGAGGAATTGATATTTATATCGAACATCCATTTACAGATGAATTCTCGCATTTATCACCAGAAGATTTTGTGATCAAAGTACTTCTTGAAAAAACAGGAATGAAAGTTTTAGTTGTTGGTGATGATTGTGGGTTTGGTTATAAACGTCAAGGAAACGTAGAATTACTTGAACGGATGTCAAAGGAATATGATTTTAAATTGATCGTTATTCCCAAACTTGAATTAGAAGGAGAAATTGTATCAAGCACAAGAATCCGTCATTTGCTATCTGAGGGTAAAGTGGAGGAAGCTAATCGTCTGATGGAAGATCCGTTTATGATCTGTGGATCTGTAGTTCATGGAAATCATATGGGAGCAGAAGTACTTCAAATGCCAACAGCGAATCAGATTCCATTGGAGGATAAGTTATTGCCTCCAAATGGAGTATATGTTTCAAGAATCCATTATAAAGATGAAACGTATTACGGAATTAGTAATGTTGGAGTAAAGCCAACGATCGAAGGAAAGAAACATATGGGAGTTGAAACATATATTTTAGATTTCCATAAGAATATCTATCATAAAGAAATAGAAGTGGAATTATTGTGTTTTAAAAGACCAGAAATGAAATTTGATTCTCTAGAATCTTTAAGCCAGCAGATGCATGAGGATGCAGAATTTGCAAGAAGATATGCAAAAGAACATTATGGATATGAAGCATAATTGAACATAAAAATGTACAATTTTTCTTTTAAAAATCACTTATTTGTAGTATAATATTCATAACAAAGAATAACTTGAATATTTTATCCTTTGGGGAAAGGAGCGATTCATATGAGTACTAACACAATTATTACAATCGAACGACAATATGGAAGCGGAGGACACTTGATTGGAGAGAAGCTTGCCGAAAGTTTAGGAATCCCTTTTTATGACAGTGAACTGATTAAAGTTGCTGCAAAGGAAAGCGGCATTTGTGAAGAGATCTTTGAAAGTTTTGATGAAAAACCAACGACTAGTTTTCTTTACTCTCTGGTAATGGATCCATATTCATTAGGATACAATTCCAATTCTTTTGATCTGCCATTGAATCATAAGGTGTTTTTGGCAGCTTTTGATACGATTAAGGAACTGGCATCAAAGGGACCTTGTGTGTTCGTTGGAAGATGTGCAGATTATGCGTTAGAAGACTTTGATAATTGCATCAGTGTATATGTACATGCACCATTTGAGGATCGTATCAAACGAATTGAGAATGAATATGGAATTCCGAATGGAAAGAGCAAAGAGATGCTGATGAAGAAAGATAAACAACGTTCCAGCTATTACAACTATTACAGTTCTAATAAGTGGGGGGATGCAAAATCATATGATCTTTGCTTAAACAGCAGTTATTTAGGAATTGATGGAAGTGTTGATCTGATCAAGAAAATAATTGCAATGAAAGAATCAGAGAAGTAATCAACAATATAAGATGATTTTAAAGGCCGTATTATTTTTAATATGGTCTTTTTTTGAGGGCATTTTGAATCTTTTTATCGTATTTTAAGCTGCAAATTATAAGAGAGTATATTGTTTTGTCGAAAGATGTGTTAAAATAGAAAACGTTATAAAAAATTATATAAAGGAGAGAGACATATGAAAAAATTTTTAGAAGAATTTAAGTCGTTTGCACTCCGTGGTAATGTTATGGATATGGCAGTCGGTGTATTGATCGGTGGTGCTTTTTCAGGAATTGTTACATCACTTACAGATAATTTTATTCAGCCAATCATAAAATTGGTTATGACAGGAAAAGTATACACATTAGAAGAGATTTCAGGGTATGCATCAGCATTCGGGTCTTCGGTTGTGAATTTCCTGATCATGGCGTTTATCTTATTTTGTCTTTTAAAAGCAATGAATAAGGTCATGTCATTTGGTTCAAAACCAGAGGAACCTGCACAGCCAACTACAAAAATCTGTCCATTTTGTATGAGCGAGATCGATATTCGTGCAACGAGATGTCCTCATTGTACATCTGTGCAGCCAGAGAGCGAAGCAGATCAGAAATAGAAAAGAGTATAAAATGAAAGTAACAATTATACATGGACAGAGTCATAAAGGCTCTACATATCATATTTCCAAAATTCTGGCAGACAAGATTGGCGGGGAAGTCAAGGAGTTTTTTCTGCCAAGAGATTTTGGGGAATTCTGTATTGGATGTACACAATGTTTTCGTAAATCCGAGACATTATGTCCACATTATGAAAAGATCAATCCATTAACAGAAGCACTTGATGAAGCAGATGTATTGATTTTTGAAAGTCCAGTGTATGTTTATCATGTGACTGGCTCTATGAAAGCGTTTTTAGATCATTATGGTTATCGATGGATGTTGCATAGACCAGAAGAATCAATGTTTCACAAACAGGCGGTATGTATATCAACAGCTGCTGGTGCAGGAATGAAGAGTACAAATAAAGATATGGCAGACAGCTTTTTTTACTGGGGAGTGCCAAAGGTATATAAATACGGTGTTCGTGTTATGGCAACTTCGTATAAAGACATAAAACCAAAAATAAAAGCAAAAATTGAAAAAGATACAAGTAAAATGGCATATCAGATTAAGAAGAATGCTGGGCATGTGAAAACAGGAATAAAGACAAAGATTTGCTTTTATTTTATGAGAATGCTTCATACCAGAGGCTGGGATGAGGCCGACCTTGCCTATTGGAGTAAAAAAGGCTGGGATCGAGAAAAAAGACCTTGGAAGAACAACAAAGGAGTGTGACATTAAATGAAATTAAAGAAATTAACAATATCTGCAATGTTGGTAGCTGTAGCGGTTATCTTATCATCATTTTCAATACCAATCGGACCGAGCAGATGCTTCCCTATCCAGCATTTATGCAACGTGCTGGCTGCAGTGTTTCTAGGCCCTGTATATGGAGTTTCTATGGCATTTTGCACAGCACTGATCAGAAATCTACTCGGAACAGGAAGCCTGCTTGCGTTCCCTGGAAGTATGGTTGGGGCATTTGTCAGTGCTATGATTTTTAAATATACAAGATCTAAGATTGGTGCATATCTTGGAGAAGTGATTGGAACAGGGATTTTAGGTGGAATGCTTTGCTATCCGATCGCATCCATGATGATGGGACAGAAAGCAGCTTTATTTACATTTGTAGGGCCATTCCTTGCAAGTACGCTTTGTGGGACTGTGATCGCAGCTGTGATCATTACAGCATTGTATAAATCAAAAGCGGTCCGTTTGATCGAAAATATATAGACTAAACATTTAAAGGAGCGTTCGAAGGAGTTACGGGCATAAGGAATTAAGATACAGGAGATATTTCATGGAAAGAGACTTAACGACTGGAAGTATTGGAAGGAATATTTTGAAATTTTCACTTCCGTATTTTTTGTCATATTTTTTGCAGACTTTATATGGAATGGCGGATTTGTTTATTATTGGACAATTTAATGGAGTTGCTAGCACAACCGCTGTTTCTATCGGAAGTCAGGTAATGCATATGATCACGGTTATGATCGTTGGAATTGCGATGGGGACTACCGTTATGATCGGTAAATCCGTAGGTGCAAAACAAAAGAAAGAAACTTCAAAGATCATTGGAAATACTGTCAGTTTGTTTGTATGTCTTTCTGTTGTACTTACAGTGGTGTTATTATTTTTTGTTCATCCAATTGTTCGTATCATGTCAACACCGCAACAGGCAGTAGAAGGAACAACCGCATATTTAACCATATGTTTTGCGGGAATTCCTTTGATCACTGCATATAATATCATCAGTTCCATTTTCAGGGGATTGGGAGATTCAAAAAGTCCAATGTATTTTATAGCAGTTGCTTGTGGAGTGAATATCGTTCTGGATTATGTTTTTATTGGAGGACTTCATTTTGGAGCTTCAGGTGCAGCACTTGGAACTACGTTAGCACAGACGATCAGTGTGATCGTTGCACTTATTGCAATTCGGAAGAAAGATACTGGTATTTCATTAAAACGCAGTGATTTAAAACCAGAAGGAAAAACATTGAAGAATATTTTAGGGATTGGAATTCCAATTTCCTTGCAAGATGGGTTTATACAGATTTCCTTTATTGTAATTACGATCATTGTAAATCAAAGGGGATTAAATGATGCTGCAGCTGTAGGAATCGTTGAAAAGATCATCAGTTTTGTATTTTTAGTGCCATCTTCTATGCTGTCAGCAGTTTCTGCGATTGCAGCACAAAATATTGGTGCTGGAAAAGATGAACGTGCAACAAAGACATTAAAATATGCGATTATGATTTCTATGAGTTTTGGATTATGTGTTGCTGTGCTGATGCAGTTTATTTCAAATTTTGTTGTGGGAATCTTTACAGTTGATACCACGGTTATTCACATTGGAAGCCAGTATATTCGAAGTTACATATGGGATTGCATGATCGCTGGAATTCATTTTAGTTTTAGCGGGTATTTTTGCGCATATGGAAAGTCGGGAATTTCTTTTCTTCATAATGTATTATCGATTGTACTGATTCGTATTCCAGGGGCTTATTTTGCTTCTAAATGGTTTATAGACACTTTATATCCTATGGGATGTGCAGCACCAGCAGGATCATTATTATCAGTTATTGTGTGCGGGATCGCATTTATATATTTAAAAAGAAGGAGAAGACTATGAGTATATTGATTAAAGATACAACAAAAGAAGAACGAGCAAAAATCGTAGAGGAATCTATTGGAAATATTGCAGGTGCATGTGATGGGTGCAGTGTAGGTATTGTGGAAATGTATCAAGACTATATTGATGGAAAGAAAGAACTAAGAGAAATCAATATGGAGTTTCGTGCAGGATACATTTCTGAAATAAGAAGATAATAAGGAGAATATAGATGGAAAGTAGAATAGCGATCATAGGAATTATCGTAGAAGACATAGATGCATCTTCAAAGGTAAATGATATTTTACATGATTATGGAATGTATATTCTGGGAAGAATGGGGATACCATACCACGAGAAGGGGGTTAACATTATCAGCATCGCAATTGATGCACCGCAGGATATTATTAATACGTTAGCTGGAAAACTTGGAAAAGTAGAAGGAATCAGTGCAAAAACAACATATTCAAAGATGTAAAAAATAGTTAAAAAAATAGAAAAAAGTTGTTGACATACTGTATACATCTATGGTAAGATAATCAACGTCGCTGAAAGAGCGGCAGGAAAATATAACATCAGATTCGGTTTTTGACTTTGAAAAGAATGAAAAAAACTTCTTGACATAAGTGATCAGATGTGATAATCTATAAAAGTTGCTGACGGAGAACGATCAGAACAATAGAGATCAGATCTGAAAGAAAAGTTAAAAAGTTCTTGACAGATGAGATCAGAAATGATATGATATAAAAGTTGTTGCAG
>SKDY01000020.1_pt1 | contig 124918 bp, 124 predicted proteins | sample 4826591 | NCBI WGS metagenome assembly SKDY01 (sample SAMN11008823, study PRJNA524170) | human gut metagenome | biome: Human fecal sample; material: Feces; isolation source: fecal sample from pouch patient p10, p22 | host: Homo sapiens | place: Israel: Tel-Aviv | collected 2016-06-15 | reverse complement strand
CTTATTAGTATATCGAAAGGAGTTTTTATCGCTAAAGCTATTCCATCCACGCGTAGAAGCGCGCGGTTTTCTTGTTTCGTACGCTCCGCGAACGAAACTGACTAAAGTCATTAAAAAGAAATAAGAGCTCAATCTTTCCCATAGGCGATTGAACTCTTATTTGGTTACTAAGTCTGTTGACTATTTTGCATAGTCGGTTGCTCGTGTCTCACGAATAACCACTACTTTAATATGTCCGGGGTAATCCAATTCGTCTTCAATTCTGCGACGGATATCGCGAACCAAACGAACAGAATCCAAATCAGAAATTTCTTCTGGTTTGACCATAACACGTACTTCACGTCCGGCTTGAACTGCGAAGCTAGAATCAACTCCATCAAAACTATTTGAAATGTTTTCTAAGTTTTCTAAACGACGGATATAGTTTTCTAAAGATTCACTCCGTGCACCTGGTCGAGCAGCTGACACTGCATCGGCAGCGGCTACTAAAACAGATATCACTGAAGTTGCTTCTGTATCTCCATGGTGAGAGGCAATTGCATTAATCACGACCGGATTTTCACGATATTTCGCGGCTAATTCAGCGCCAATTTCAACGTGAGACCCTTCAATCTCGTGGTCTAGTGCTTTACCAATATCATGAAGCAATCCTGCGCGTTGGGCTAATTGAACATTTTCACCAAGTTCTGCAGCTAACACACCGGTTAATTTCGCTACTTCAATTGAGTGATTCAGCACGTTTTGACCATAGCTGGTACGGAAATGCAAACGACCTAAAATCTTGATCAAATCTGGATGCAGGGTATGCGCACCAACTTCAAAGGCCGCTTGTTCCCCGTATTCGCGAATACGTTCATCCATTTCTTTGCGAGATTTTTCAACCATTTCTTCGATCCGTGCCGGATGAATCCGGCCATCTTGAATCAATTTCTCTAACGTCATCCGAGCAATTTCCCGTCTGATTGGATCAAAGCCGGATAAAACAACCGCTTCTGGTGTATCATCAATAATTAAATCGATCCCCGTCAATGTTTCTAATGTTCGAATATTACGGCCTTCACGTCCAATGATGCGACCTTTCATCTCATCATTTGGCAATGTAACCACCGAAACAGTCGTTTCAGAAACAGCATCCGCACCACAGCGTTGAATCGCCATCGCTAAAAGATTCTTCGCCTTGCGATCAGCTTCTTCCTTGGCACGTTGCTCAGATTCCTTGACCATAACGGTTAACTCATGGTTCAATTCCTCTTCGGTTCTCTTCATAATTACTTCTTTCGCTTCATCCTTCGTTAAAGAAGCAACCTGTTCCAATTTTGTTTGTTGTTCATTAATCAGTTGTTCTACATCTTTTTCTCGCTCGTCAATTAATTGCTGTCTAGCACTGATCTTTGTTTCTTTTTCTTCCAGTGAGTGCTCACGCTTCTCTAGAGAATCATCTTTACGATCTAAAGTCTGTTCTCTTTGAAGCAAGCGATTTTCTTGTGATTTTAATTCTTGTCTGCTTTCTTTCAACTCACTTTCAACTTGTGCGCGATACTGCTGGTTTTCTTCCTTGGCTTCCAACAAAGCTTCTTTCTTCAAGGTTTCCGCTTCTTTATTTGCATGCGTAATGATCCCTCTAGCTGTGTTTTGTGCCCCATCAATTTCTTTTTCATGGCGTGCTTTTGCGACCATGAAACCCAAACCAAGACCGACAATTAAACCGATGATAGCGAGGAGAATAGGAACTAACATTAAATCCACCTCCGTACTATCTTATTTACCTATCTGTAGTTTTTTGATAAACGAATGTCAAATTATCAATATGCCTACTTGCATATGTGTGAGAGTCACACAACTTTATTCTAATGTTTGTCTGATAGCGTGTCAACTTTATTTCTCTTTTGCCAGATTCAACAATAAAGCGCTTTGATCTGCTGTAAAATAGTCCGCAAAAAAACACTAATGATCGGACAAATATGCCTCATCATTAGTGTTGATTTGTTTTTTATTCATCTAAAGGCAATTCTTCCTGACCCGCTTCTTCAGCTTCCGTCACATCGCCTTCTTCACCGATACCATAAGCTGCACGTACACGTGTCGCAACTTCTGCCATCATTTCTGGATGATCCGCCAAATACTTCTTAGCGTTTTCGCGTCCTTGTCCAATCCGATCTTCTTTATAGCCATACCAAGCACCGCTCTTGTCGACGATGTCTTGTTCCACAGCCATATCTAACAATTCGCCTTCTTGCGAGATTCCGAAGCCATACATAATATCAACTTCAGCTACCTTGAATGGTGGCGCTACTTTATTCTTAACGACTTTGATCTTGGTACGATTACCAACGATATCCGTTCCATTTTTCAATTGCTCCGCACGACGTACTTCTAAGCGAACGGTTGCGTAGAACTTCAATGCACGTCCACCAGGCGTTGTTTCAGGATTACCAAACATAACACCGACTTTTTCACGAATTTGGTTAATGAAGACGGCAATAGTCTTTGTTTTGTTGATAGAGCCTGACAGCTTGCGCAGTGCTTGTGACATCAAACGAGCCTGCAGACCAACGTGCGCATCACCCATCTCGCCATCGATTTCAGCACGGGGGACTAGCGCGGCCACCGAGTCAATAACGATAATATCGACTGCGCCACTTGAAACTAAAGCATCTGCAATTTCTAAGCCTTGTTCCCCAGTATCTGGTTGTGATAGCAGCAATTCATCAATGTTTACACCTAGACGTTGTGCGTATTGAGGGTCCAATGCGTGCTCGGCATCAATAAAAGCTGCCGTCCCGCCATGTTTTTGAACTTCTGCAATCGCATGCAGTGCAACCGTTGTTTTACCAGAACTTTCTGGACCATATACTTCGATGATTCGTCCACGAGGGTATCCACCAACACCTAACGCAACGTCCAATGCCAAAGAACCGCTTGGAATTGTTGAGATTTGCTGATCGACCTTTTCTCCTAATTTCATGATCGAACCTTTACCATAATTCTTTTCAATCTTCTTCATTGCAGCATCTAAGGCTGCCTTGCGATCATTTGCCAATAGCTGATCCTCCCTATTTCTTATAATCAATATGCTTTACACATCATTATTGCTTTTTCAATATCCCTAGTTTATCGGTTTGAAATCAAAAAAGCAAGCAAAAAACGAACAAACATTCGCTTTTTTAACTTTTGTTTAGAATTGCTCGCCGTACCATGTCTAAGCCCTTCATGACGGAGCTATGGCGGACATACGAACGATCCCGAGTAAAATGATTTTCACTAATCAACGTCTCACCATCTTTTTGAGCCAACGCAATATAAACCGTTCCCTTAGGTTTTCCTTCCAGCTCGTCAGGACCCGCCACTCCGGTAAAGGACAGAGCAAAATCTGTTTCTGCTAAACGCAAAGCTGCTTCTGCCATTTCCTTCGCACATTCTTCACTCACCACGCCGACACTTTCTAGCAGCATCGGATTGATACCTAGAAAGCTTGCTTTAGTTGTCTCGGAATATGTGACAAATCCCCCTGGAAAGACCTCAGAGACGCCAGGAATCGTACCTAACGTCGCTTGAAATTCACCAGCAGTTAAGCTTTCTGCTGCTGTGATACTCAGCTGTTTTTCTTTCAGCAAGTTCACCACAACTTCGACTAAGCTGTTCTCTTCTCCATAACCATAAAAGAACTCGCCGACTTTTGCCATGATCTCCGCTTCTGTTTGATTTAATAAAGCATTTGCTGAGATCTCATCCTCTGTTTTCGCTGTGATCCGCAAAGTCACCTCATTTGGCTTTGCGTAAGGTGCGATTGTGGGATTAGACTGGTGTGTAATCATCTCCGCTAAGTCGGTCACTAATTTCGATTCTCCGATTCCGAAGAAACGCAGTACCCGAGAAGTAAGCTTTTCCGTTGTTGGAAATTCTTTTTCTAACAATGGTCGGGCTTGTTCCAAGAACATTGGCTTTAATTCGCTTGGTGGTCCTGGCAATAAGATATAATTGTTTTTCTTGCCTTTATATAAACAACCAATGGCTAAGCCAGTACGGTTCGGTAACGGAATCCCATCTTGCAATGTTTCGATCTGACGTAAATTATTCGGCGTCATCGTACTTTGTCGTTGGATAAAGAAGCTGTTAAGGGCTTCTAATCCTGCTTGATTTTGTACTAATGGCACTCCGACGTGCTCGGCCAAAACATTTTTCGTTAAATCGTCATCCGTTGGTCCTAAGCCGCCGCACAAGATAATCAATTCACTACGTGTATCTGCTAATTGCAGTAACTCTTCCAAACGCTGCGGATTATCTCCTACAACGGTGTGATAATAAACCTCAATTCCCATATCCGCTAACTTTTCTGACAAGAATGTTGCATTGGTATTCACGACTTGTCCTAATAAGAGCTCTGTGCCCACGGCAATAATTTCTGCTTTCATTTATTCCTCTTCTTTCTAAGATACGCAATTTTTCTCCACTATAACAGAAAGTACAACAGAAAAAACAGAAAAAACGACCAGTAAGATAGATTTTCCTATCCTACTGACCGTAATTTTGATTTTTTACATTGAACCTTTAAATATCGCTGTGTTTTTAGCAAAGTAGTCATAACCTGAATAAACGGTAAAGAATAAGCAGATATACAACATAATTTGATCCATTGGGATGCCAATAAAGTTAAATGGCACATTGTTTAAATAAAGCAATACGATTCCGACCATTTGTGTCGCAGTCTTAATTTTCCCTGGCATTGCAGCTGCCATAACACCGCCGCCTTGTTCAACAATCAATAAACGTAACCCCGTTACCGCCAACTCGCGACAAACAATAATAGCAATTACCCAAGAAGGGGCTTTTCCTTGTTCGACTAAAATAATAAACGCCGTCATCACCAGCATCTTATCTGCCAAAGGATCTGCGAATTTTCCGAAGTTGGTGACCAAGCCATCGCGACGAGCAATTTTCCCATCAAGATGGTCGGTATAGCTGGCTATCGCGAAAATAATCGCACCCACCAGTTGAGTCACTGCTAAATCAGTATTACCAACCTGCAATGTGCCCCAATCCCACGGAGCTAAGACGACGATCATAAAGATTGGAATCATGAAAATCCGAATGACAGTCAGTTTATTTGGTAAATTCATTATGAATTCCTCCTAATTCAATTTAAACACAGCCCTAAGATGCGTAGGCAATATTCAACGTAATATTCTTTTGCAACAACGAGTTCCCAGGTTGGAAATCAAGGGCTTGATCGTTGATTTTTACTTCTGCGTATTTTGCCATGCCAACAGTGATCACTGCTTGAGCCGTATCAGCAGGAAGCTCAGTTGTTTCAGATTCACCTTTCTCCAAGGTCTTCTGATACGTCAACGCGCCATTGACTTGGACACCGACCCATACGCGTTCTGTTCCAGTGAAACTAATTTTTAACGGTTTTTCCGCATGCTCCACTTTCATCGTCGCCGCGTTCGTCGTATTATTTTCCATCGTGAAGGCCATTTTTGGTTTTTCTGGCTCTTTTGAGGATTCCACTGGTTTCGGTTGTGAAGATGAAACTTTTTCTGCCACGGATGATGAGACATCTGAGCGTTCAACTTGAACGGAACTATTTTCTGGAATAATTGCGGTTTCTTGATGATCCAGCCAAGTCATATAACCGACCACCGAAATAATCGCTAGTGCCACCAATCCCAACAGAATCATCGGCAAGGTCGCTTTAAAACGAGCCCGCGTCGGACTTTCAACATGCTTATTTTTTCGCAGTCCATCAACGGTTTCTAATTCAGGATAAGTCGGCATCGGACGATCCTTACCATCCAGAACATCAATCAAATAATTACCGTCAAGTTTGACCTCATCTGCATATTGACGAATAAATGTCCGCAAATAATAATCACTAGGCAATTCATGGAAGTCATTTTCTTCTATTGCCAGCAAATAACGTTTTTGGATTTTTGTGCGTTGCTGCAGCTCATCTAAACTGATTTTTTTATCGATCCGGGCTTTACGTAGTGTTTCTCCAATATTAATACTAGCCACTTGGTTCTCTACTCCTAATTCATATTAGTGAGATTATCTTATTAAGAAAATAATCTTAGTTTTTCATCACGTCTATCATACTTTTTTTCCTATTTAAAGTTAGGCAAAGAATTGATATCTTCGTTCCTATTCCAACCAGCCGCCCGTAACAGGCAATACGATGCCTGTGGTATAGCTAGCTTCTTTTGAAAATAAGTAATTGCAGGCTGCGGCGATTTCTTTGGGGTCAGCCAATCGTCCTAAAGGAATTTCCGAAATCAACTCTGTCAGCTCTTGCGGCTCCCAATTATCATTCATTTTCGTTTGGACAGCACCAGGTGCCACGACATTAACAGTGATTCCTAAAGTTGCGACCTCTTTGGCGTAAGCTTTTACAAACGCTTCTTGCGCGCCCTTTACAGCACTATAGACAGTCTCCATGCTGCTTCCACGATGTCCATAAACTGATCCGATAAATACGACACGGCCGTTTCCATTTTTTGCCAATTTCTCCTGCAAACTCTGTAACAAAAGTAGCGGTGTTTTCAAATGAACTTGCCATAACGCATCCATTTGATCTGCTTTTGTCTCTGGCAGCAACTCGTAAAAAGTAAAGCCTGAGGCAAAAACAATCCCATCCACTTGAAATAAGTGTTCAAGAAAGCTCGGAACTTCTGTTTCCTTCAACATGTCTAAGGATACCATAAAAAAATCTTGCTGAGGATAACGTTTCTGTAAGTCTGAAACGAAATTTAAAACTTTTTCTTTTTGTTGATTATAGTGGCAATAGAGGGACCAGCCTTGCCCCGCTAGTTTTTCGCAAACAGCTTGACCGATATCCCCGCTCGCCCCCATTACTAACGCATAAGGCATTCTATCCCTCCTTTATACTAATACTTTTTTAACTAGGAATATTCTTCTCCATATAAAATCGCGTGAAGGCTTCTTCTTTGATGAATAATTCACCCGCAGCCAAAACATCTGTCAATTCTATTTCTTGAATGATTTCGGGCATATCAAACAGCGTCCATTCACCATACAATGACTGGGTAAATTGATTGGCAACATACTCTAATGAGTTCAAAGATTGGAAATATTTTCCTAACATTTTTTTCTTCAAAAGCGTCAGATTTTTCTCATTAACTTCTGGATCGCTGTCAAAATGCAGTAAAATCTCCGTCAAGCGATCTGCTAGCATTTGCGGATTTTCACTATCGCCGCCAAAATCCGCAAAATGGAAGCTGCGGTCTAATGAAAATTCGTAGCCAAAGCTGTCGTCTAGTAACCCCTCATTATATAAGCGTAAATAGTTTTGTGAAGTCGTCCCTAATAGCATTTGGAATAAAAGGTCCATCGAAATTTTGAAGATCAGACGTTCCTTATTGTCTTTTGGTAATTCTGCCAAACCTTTGATCCCGACAATTGCTTTCGGTATTGTAATTGGCATCTTTTCTTCACTGCGTTTAATGATTTCATCAGGTGATTCCTGTGGAAACCGGCGTTGGATTGGTTCTGGCGCTTCAAAAGTTTTCTTCGCTTGGTTTTCCCGAATGAAGGTCATTAAGGCTTCCGGCTCCAGATTTCCCACGACAAATAGCGTCATATTGCTGGGATGATAAAACGTATTGTAGCACGTGTATAGATCCTCAGCTGTAATTTCTGCAATCGAATCAATCGTTCCTGCAATATCAATATGCAGAGGATGCTTCGGATACATATTTTTTAAAATAGCGAAAAACTGCTGCCACCCCGGATCATCTTGATACATTTGAATTTCTTGCCCAATGATTCCTTGCTCTTTTTGCACAGACTCTTCCGTAAAATACGGAGCTTGCACAAAATCTAGCAAAGTTCCTAAATTCAATTCCAATTGATCAGTCGTCGAAAATAGATAGCTTGTGCGAGTAAAGCTGGTAAAGGCGTTTGCCGATGCCCCTTGCTCACCAAACTTTTGAAACACATCGCCATCTTCCTTTTCAAACATCTTGTGTTCTAAAAAGTGAGCGATCCCATCAGGAACTTTGATGTACTCTGTTCCGCCACGTGGGATAAACTCATTGTCGATCGAACCGTAATTGGTGCTAAATAGGCCGTACGTCTTGTGATATCCAGCCTTTGGCAACAAATAGACCGTTAAGCCATTTGGCAAAATTTCCTTGTATAAGATTTCATTGATTTTTTGATAGGCTACTTTATCCATTCTGTTGTCCTCCATCTAAAAAGAAGATCGCCTGCAGACGAATTTTTTTCGCGACTTTCTGTACATCTTTTGGTGTCACAGCAGCTAAACGTCTCAGCCATTCTTCGTCTGTTAATTTACTTTGCGGCAGCCACTGCGCCAAGTAAGTCGTCTCAATCGCATTTTGCATACTGTCTAAGCCTAGTAAGTAATGATTTTTCAACATCGCTTTCGTTTGCTGGAAAGCCAAATCAGTGAAATTACCAGCTTGTAATTCGAGCAGCTGTTCCTCAATCAAGCGTAAAACTTTTTGACGGTTGTCGCTATTAATTCCCGTTTGTACCTGCAAATAACCGCGGAATGTATCAAAAGAGCTTGAGGCATAATAAGCTAAGCTTGCCTTTTCTCTGACATTCATAAACAATTTTGAATGAGGAAACCCGCCGAACAAGCCGTTAAAGACCAGCAGTGCAAAACGGTCAGTATCTTCGTAATAAACATCGGTTGAATAAGCTAGGTTCAGTTTTCCTTGTGTCACCGTTTCTTGAACTTGCTGTTCGCGAATCACATTATCACTGGCTTGATAATAATAAATAGCCGGGAAGCTTTCTTTTCGCTCGGCAAAAGGCAGCATTTTGAACAGCTCGACCATTTCCGCTTCCTCCACATCACCAATCACAAATAAATCTACTTGATCTTGTGTAATCATCTCCTGATAATATGCCGCAAGACCTTCGTTTGTCTCACTCTCTAAATCATCTACTGTACCAAAGCTTGGTAATTTTTGCGCCTCATCCGTAAAATAGGTCTCTTTGATCTTTAAGGAAGCCATTGTCTGCTTGTCTTCCTGCAATGTCTCGATATAGCTTTGCAAATTTTCTTTTTCCAGCTGAAACGTTTGTTCATCGAATTTTCCATCCTGGATATTAGGGTAAAATAGAATCTCCTTCAAAAAATCCATTGCAGCGGGTAACAGCTTTGGATCATCAACATATTTTCCATTGACAATGCCTAAACCAATGTCTAACCAATGCAGATTCCCTTTGCGTCCAACATTCAACCCGAAACTGGCACCGTAAAGCTCGGCTAATTGTCCGCTCAATTTGGTTTGATCTGGATAGCGCAAAGAATTGGTCTCCAATAAGTTCGCCAAAAGGGCTCGCTTAGTCATGATTTCTTTGGTTAAACGGGTGGTAAAGCGCCCGTAGATTTGAATTGTTTTGTATTTCTTTGTCGCAATAACGTGCAGCCGCACGCCCTTCTTAAGTTCGATCATTACAAAGCTCCTTTTTTATGCTAATCAATTATTTTTTTCAAAGAAAAATAAGCTTGATTTTCAAGCTAGATATTCTCCGCTAAAAGGAACCCTCCCCAATACTTCTAAAAAAACGAAAAAAGGGTCTTCCTTTGTCTTTATCACTAAAGCTAATTATAGCACAGGCGAGCTCCAAGATTCGAAATCTGCGCTGACCGATAGTCTGTTTTATTTCAAATTTTTTTCTTCTTTCGCTATACTAAAAATTAAGGAAAAATTCTCATCCAACTTCGCTGGCTCCATTTCTGCTTTTTGATTATACGAAGTGATGTCTATCGTAAAAAGGAAAGTATATTTTGGAAAAGCTTATCTGATAAGAAGATAGTAAAACGTTGGATGGTATACAATTTGCAAATAAGGAGGAAGACCCTATGATTAAAGAATTTAAAGATTTCTTGATGAGAGGCAATGTCATTGATCTTGCTGTTGGTGTTGTAATCGGTACTGCATTTACTGCAATTGTGACAAATATTGTTAATGGATTAATTACACCGTTGGTTGGGCTGATCGTGTCATTGTTTACGAAAGGAAAAGATTTGAACGAGGCGATGTCCGTTTTGGATTGGAAACCAGTTAAAGGCGTGACCTTTGCGTTTGGTGATGTAATTAGTGCATTGATCACCTTTATTATTACTGGTTTTGTTTTATTCCTGATTGTTAAAGCTGCAAACAAAGCAAAAAGCAGTATTTCTAAAGAAGAAAAAGAAGAAGAGGTACCAGTACCGACAGCCGAAGAATATTTGGCAGATATTCGTGATCTTTTAGTTGAACAAAATAAAGCAGCTAAAGAAACACAAAAGAACGTCGAAGACAAATAAAAACCATGGAGCATACGCTCCATGGTTTTTAAATTGCTTCTGTTAAAAATTCGATCTCTACTGTGCGAGTCAATACATCGGAATAGCTGTATGAAACACGTTCGAAAGAATTTTCTTCTGGGTCCAAATCAACCACAAATACGGAAGGATATGTCTCAGTTAAGATTCCCTTGCGTTGCGTTTGACGCTTGCGTCCCGTCTGAGCAACAAGCATAATCGGAGCACCAATACGGTCTTCCAAGTTTTTCTTGATAGACGCTAAAGTTGTTGGCATACAGTTCACCTCAAAATACATTATAGCACAAATCTAAAACTTTTCAATGTTATCATAAGATAAAAAAATATGCAACTTTATACCTTATTAAGCTGAACGCAGCCCTTATTCATCTAAATCATATAGTTTTTTCTTTAATTTGTTCTTTGCCCGATTCAACGCGTTACGGATCGCCTTTTCTGATTCATTTAGAAGCTGAGCGATCGTCGAGGGCTCCTCACCCTTGAGATAGTAATACAAGGAACGATTTTCTAATGAAGACAGTGGAACTTCTCCAGCTAGTAACATCTCACTAATAAACAGATTTTCTTCCATGTACTCATGATATTGAAAGTGTTCATCAAAAGCCTCCATATCAGCTTTATCCATTGATACAGCCTGTTGTTGGGCAAATCGTTTTTGAGCTTGCTGACGACGCAAGAGAGAACGAATTCGATTTTCAAATATCATCTTGTAGTATAAGCCAAACGTTGTTCCACGACCCTTACAGTAGCTCTGCAGGGCATCATTCAGTGCGATTCGTCCCTCCTGCAGCCAGTCATCAAAATCAAAATCACGAATCGAATAACGGGATTGCATACTATAGACAATCGGTAAATACTGACTAAACATTTCTTCAAAAGCGGCACCATCAATTTTTTCATAACGCGTTGATTCTTTCATTTTTACACCCCTCTCAACAAATAAAAGCATACACGCTTTATAAGTCAGAGAGGGGTGTCGACAATCAATTTATTTTTTTTTGCTTAATTCGTCCAGTTTTTGTGACAATTTTTGCAATTGTTCATTATTCCACGGGGAATTACGTCGAAAATTTTTAAAATGCGTATCTTTTGTATCCCCAGTAATCACAGCCTCGGTTTGCTGGACAGACTTGTACAACTCACGCGCAGAAGTTCGCAATGCCCCCTGCGAAAAAATGGTCCATTGTTCAGCAAGATCACTCGTTGCTACCGTTACTTGAGTCAAGCGATCATTCAATTCTCCAGCAATTCGTTCAATATAACTATCTGCGGTCTCATCCTCTTTTGTGAAAACAACAGTCAGCTGATACTTCTGGTAGCTTTGGGTAATTCCTGGAACAAATTGCGCATCGAAAACAACAATTGTTTCCAATCCTTGGTACTTAGCATAGTTAGACAAACGAAATAGCAATGCTTCGCGTGCTTCTTCTAGACGCTCTTGGTTTTTTAATGCGGTCAACTCAGGCCATGCACCAATCATATTGTACCCGTCAACGATCAACAATTGCCTTTTCATTACAATTCACTTCGCTTTCGGAAAACTTCATACATCAATAGACCCGCAGCAACTCCTGCGTTTAAGCTCTGCACATGTCCTGTCATAGGGATCGTTAACATCTCATCAACTTCCTTTTTCAGTCCAGCACTCATCCCTTTGCCTTCATTACCGATGATTAAAGCGATCGGTCCTTCCACCTTCCATTGACGATAGTCCGTTCCTTCCATGTCTGTTCCGAAAATCCAATATCCTGCATCTTTTAACTGCTTAATACTTTGGGCCAAATTCGTTACTCGAGCAATCGGCACGTATTCTACTGCACCGGTCGAAGCCTTCGTCACAACTGGCGTAATACCTACTGAGCGATGTTTTGGAATAATTACGCCTGACACGCCACTGGCATCGGCCGTCCGCAAAATCGAGCCAAAATTATGTGGGTCTTCTAAACTATCCAAAATCAACAGGAAGGGCGCCGCTTCTGAAGTATTTTTTGCTAACAAGTCCTCCAAGGTCAAATATTCATAAGGAGTAATTCCTAAAACGATTCCCTGATGAACACCGCCGTCGCTTAATGTATCCAGTTTTTGTTTAGGTACCCACTTCACCGGAACCGCTTGTTCCTTCGCTAAAGCTTTCAACTGCTCAATCTTGTCTCCACGCGCATCCTCTTGCATAAATAATTTATTGCCTCGACCAGCTTGAAGTGCCTCCACACTGGCGTGATGACCAAAAACAAAATTATTCTCTTCTGTTTCAACTGTTTCCGTCTCTTTGCGGCGATCTTTAGACCGATCATTTTTCCGCTGATTCCGGCGATCATTTCCTCGACGCTGCTTCTTATCCTTCATTTGTTTCGCCCGCTTTCTCTAAACACCATGCGATCAATTCTTCTAATCGCTCTTTTCGTTCCAATAAGTGTAGATAACCCATTAATGCTTCAAAACCCGTAGACATACGATAGGTCATGATGTTAGTATTTTTTGCTGATGTGTAACTTTTGGCATTTCGTCCACGTCGGTAGATTCCCTGCTCTTCTTCTGTCAGCATACCATCATCGAGCATTTTTTGGATCAACATTGCTTGGGCTTTGGCGGAAACAAAATGAGTCGCCATATGATGCAGCTTATTCGGACGTGTCTGGCCCTCACGGACTAGATAATCCCGTACATAAGTTTCATAGATTGCGTCACCAACATATGCTAGTGCCAATGCGTTTAATTGTTTATAATCTGTCATTATACTCGTCTCCAGCGGACGCCTTGTGGGGTGTCTTCTAAAATAATTCCTTGTTCTTTTAATTGATCGCGAATTTCATCACTGCGAGCAAAATTTTTGTCTTTACGAGCCTGATTCCGTTCTTCAATCAATTGATCAATCTCTTCATCCAATAAACCAGCAGTTTGGAATTCTATTCCAAAAACAGTCAACATTTTTGTGTACTCGTCTAGTGCTGTCGCTAAGACCGCTGCCGAAACCCTTTCTTGCTCACTATAATTATTCAGCCATTTAGCCAATTCATAAACAACCGTGATCCCATTGGCCGCATTGAAATCATCGTCCATCTCTTCAACAAAACGATCCTTCAGCACCTGTAGCTCTGTAAGCTTTTCCTGATCATCAGCCAACGCTGCTTCCGCTTTATCTTGACGGAAGGCCGCATTTTCAAAGGCAGTACGTAATTTTTGCAGATTGGCCTGAGCATCCTTCATGGTTGCTTCACTATAGCGAATTGGGCGACGATATTGTGTCGTTGCCATAAAGAAGCGTAAAACCTGAGGATCGATTTCTTTGACTAAGTCGTGAACAGTTACAAAGTTTCCTAGCGACTTGCTCATTTTCGCATCGTCTTCTCCAATGGTTACATAGCCATTGTGCATCCAATAGTTCGCAAAACGTTGCCCTGTTTTGGCTTCACTTTGGGCAATTTCGTTCTCATGATGAGGAAATTCCAAGTCTTGTCCACCGCCATGAATATCAATCGTGTCTCCCAAGTGTTTTGTCGCCATCACTGAACATTCGATGTGCCAGCCTGGTCGTCCTTCACCCCAAGGAGACTCCCAAGAAATTTCATCCGGCTTCGCACTTTTCCATAAGGCAAAATCCAATGGATCCTCTTTAATTGCTTGCTCCGCACCAGTCCGTTGGCTCGCGCCAACCTCTAATTCATCAATCGATTGATCACTCAATTCGCCATAATGTTCGAATTTCCGAGTACGGTAATAGACGTCCCCGTGTGCTTCGTAAGCGTAGCCCTTTTCAATCAGGGTCTCGATAAATGCTAAAATATCAGGAATATGATTGATTACACGCGGATGCAATGTCGCTGGCTTTACATTCAGCGCTGCAGTATCCTCTTCAAAGGCTGCAATAAAACGATCGGCTACTTCTGGTGCAGTAATCGATAACTCCTTCGCAGCTTTGATAATTTTGTCATCAACGTCGGTAAAGTTCGATACAAAATTCACCTCATAGCCGCGATATTCAAAGTAACGACGAATGACATCAAATGCAATCGTACTACGGGCATTCCCGATATGAATATAGTTATAAACAGTTGGTCCGCAGACATACATTCGGATTTTATTTTCCTCGATTGGTTTAAAAATTTCCTTTTCACGTGTCAACGTATTGTGTATTTTAATCATGTTGAACCTTCTTTCCATGTAATCTTGCTACTTTTGCTGGTACACCTACTGCAGTCGCATCCGCTGGTATATCTTCTAAGACAACAGCCCCCGCACCGATTTTACTTCCTGCCCCGATTTCGATTGGCCCTAAGATCTGAGCATTCGCCGAAATAAAAGCACCTTGACGTACAGTGGGATGCCGCTTGCCAGTATCTTTTCCTGTTCCGCCTAATGTTACGCCATGAAACAACACAACATCTCGCTCAACCTCTGCCGTTTCACCAATCACCACACCCATTCCGTGATCAATAAAAACACCAGGAGCGATCTTAGCACCGGGATGAATCTCAATCCCCGTTAAAAAACGCCAAAATTGCGAATGGATTCGAGCCAACAAAAACCACTGATGCCGATAGAGAAAATGTGAAAACTTATGAAAAAACAACGCGTGAACACCTGGATATGTAAGCACAACCTCTAAGCCAGTCCTAACTGCCGGATCATTTTTCTTCGCTGCTGCAATCGCTTCTTGCCACCATCCCATTTACCTCAACTCCTTTTTTATTTTTAGACTTTTATCCATAAAACATTCAACACATTTCCAATTCCCTGCTATTAGGCTATCTCCAATTAAAGAACTCATTTTTCTAAAAACCAGAAAAATGATCTTATAGTCGTTTCGCATACGATTCCGCTAAACTACGCATCTGTTAGTTTAGTTAAAAATCCTTATTTGACCCTTGCACAACACAAAACTGCAAAAAGCGTAACTCGCAAAAAAAGCGTCTTTTGAGTTTCCTCAAAAGACGCTTGAACGTGGTCCCACTTTTGTTTGCAGTTTATCTGCCTCAAAACAGGTAACGTCTGTGAAACGTCCTTAGCTACATATCGCTAAGACCACTCGGAGGTGCATTTCGTAAGCGTTGATTTGACTGCTTCCACCACCCGCAGCCTCTCTGAAAAATCGTCACCTACTACTTCTTCTCTTCTTTGTGTTTACATTACTTGATCTAAATGTGCTAAGGCTTTTTCTTTGCCTAAGATTTCTACTGTTTCTGGCAGTTCTGGTCCGTGTACTACACCGCTGACAGCTACACGAATCGGCATCCAAAGATTCTTACCTTTAATTCCTGTTTCTTTTTGAACAGCCTTAATTGATGCTAAAACATTAGCAGCATCAACTGTGTCTAAGCTTTCTAGCTGAGCTTTGAAGGCAGCTAAGACAGTTGGGACGCCTTCGCCGGCTAACACTTCTTTTGCGGCATCGTCTAGTTCAAGATGATCTTGGAAGAACAAACTTGATACTTCAGTGATTTCCGCAGCGTAGCTCATTTGTGGTTGATATAAGCTGACTACACGTTTCACCCAATCCTTACGTTCAGGCGTTGGATTTTCTTCGACTTTACCAGCCTTGATTAAATATGGCAAGCATAATTCAGTTAATTTATCCAAATCCATCGCTTTGATGTAATGGTTATTGACCCATTCTAATTTTTTCTGATCAAATGCTGCTGGTGATTTACTTAAACGATCAGTATCAAAAATCTTGATCAATTCATCTTGCGGGAAGATCTCATCTTCACCAACTGGCGACCAGCCAAGTAAAGCAATGAAGTTGAACATTGCTTCTGGCAAATAGCCTAATTCGCGATATTGTTCGATAAATTGCAGAATGCTTTCATCACGCTTGCTTAGTTTTTTGCCGGTTTCAGTATTGATAATCAAGGTCATATGACCAAATGTTGGACGCGGCCAACCAAAGGCATCGTAGATCATTAATTGTTTTGGTGTATTGGCAATATGATCATCGCCGCGCAGTACATGCGTGATCTTCATTAAATGATCATCTACCGCTACTGCAAAGTTATATGTTGGCATACCATCACGCTTTTGGATGATAAAGTCGCCGCCGACATTATCCGATTCAAAGCTGATCTCGCCTTTAACCATATCCTCAAACGTAAAGCTGGTATTGCGAGGGACACGGAAGCGAATTACTGGTTCTAGACCTTGTGCTTCTTTTTCTGCTTGTTCCTCAGGTGTTAGATTGGCACACTTGCCTGAATAATGAGGCATTTCGCCGCGTGCACGTTGCGCTTCACGCTCAGCCTCTAGCTCTTCAGAAGTACAGTAGCATTTGTATGCCAAATTGCTCATCAATAATTGATCAATTAACGGCTGATAAACGTCGCGTCGTTCTGATTGACGGTAAGGACCATATTTCCCAGGATTTTCAGGGGATTCATCCCAATCAATCCCTAACCAAGCCAAGTTTTCTAATTGGCTTTTTTCGCCGCCTTCGATATTTCTTTTTAAGTCAGTGTCCTCGATCCGAATGATGAATTCTCCATCATTGTGGCGAGCAAATAGATAATTGAACAAGGCTGTTCGGGCATTTCCGATGTGTAAGTGTCCTGTTGGACTTGGTGCGTAGCGCACACGAATTTTCGACATATAATAGTTCCTCTTTCCCGCTTATTTAGCAAATGGATTGATTGTACAATTTGCTACTCAACACAAATTGTACAATCAATCCATTGTTTAGTAAAGCTACACTGCTATTTTGCTGCTTTCTCATTTGTGTAGTCTAACTTCTTTTCAGGTGAATCATCTTTAATGTTGCGGCTAGAATGAGCCGGTTTAGCAAAAATCATTCGTCCAGCAGCCGTTTGCAGGGCACTTGTTACGACAACTTCGATGTGTTCATTCATATAATGTTGTCCATCTTCTACCACTACCATTGTGCCATCATCCAAATAAGCGACTCCTTGTTGTCGCTCTGTTCCGGCTTTTACAACTAGGACGTTCATGTTTTCGCCTGGGATCACAACTGGTTTCACCGCATTCGCTAAAGCATTGATGTTCAAAACAGCGACATTTTGGAACTCTGAAACCTTATTCAAGTTATAGTCATTTGTCACAATCACACCATCTAATAATTTAGCCAGCTTAATCAATTTACTATCGACTTCGCTGATATCTTCAAAATCGCCATCGTACATTTCAACGGCGATACCTTCTTCTTTTTGCAAAGCATTCAGGATATCCAAGCCGCGACGTCCTCGGACACGTTTCAAACTATCGCCAGAATCAGCGATATATTGCAATTCATACAAGACAAAGTTCGGAATCATTAGGACGCCTTCCAAAAAGCCTGTTTTCGCAATATCATAAATACGTCCATCAATAATAACGCTAGTATCTAAGATTTTATACTTATGAAAATGATCATCCGCTTTGCGCTCAAGGACTTCACCTTCATTTGTCTCAGCCTTTTTATTGCGGCCGCTAAAGAATTTTTTCAATTCATCAATTCTAGTCGTTCCCATTCGGAAGCCTAAATAACCCAATAGCAGCATAATCAAAATCGGCAATGCGCTATTAATGAAGGGTATCGGAATCTGGTACAACGGGGTCGTTCCGATCAATCCCAAGGTCAATCCTAAGATTGCGCCGATCACTCCAAATAAAATATAAGTCAAGCTAAGCTCATTTAATTGTTTCTCAATTCTTTTTACCCCAATTGTGATTGGTTCTACGATAGCCAAAGAAATAATATAAAAAATAATTGCACCAATCAGGCCATTCGTAAGTGAATTATTCAACCACATGTTGTCTGCATTGCCAATTGCTGTCCAGGCTGTTGGTAGGAAAGTGACTCCTAAACTAATCCCAACAATCAGGATAATTACTGTTAACACACGTTTCTGCATGCCATCCCTCCTAAGTTCTATTAATCTATTTTTTTATGCAAAAATCTTAGAATAACAGTTGTGCCAAAGTATTTCTGGCACAACCGCTCATTAACGGAATACTTTTCTTAATGTTTCACCTAGTGTCGCCACCGGAATCAATTCGATCCCCTTTGGCGGCGTCCAATCTCCCATGTTGTTCTTAGGGAGATAGATTCTTTTGAAACCTAACTTACTGGCTTCTTTGACACGCTGCTCGATACTGCTGACCCGACGAATCTCACCAGTCAAACCAATCTCACCGATAAAACATTCAGTCGCTTCCGTGCCATTTTCTTTGTAGCTAGAAGCGATCGCCACGGCTACCGCCAAATCTATTGCGGGCTCATTTAATTTCACACCGCCCGCAGCCTTTAAGTAGGCGTCTTGATTCTGTAAAAGCAAGCCGGCGCGTTTTTCTAAGACCGCCATGATCAAGGATACGCGATTAAAGTCTAATCCAGTCGTCGTACGTTTCGCATTTCCGAAGACTGTTGGTGTTACTAACGCCTGGACCTCAACTAAAATCGGTCGGCTACCCTCCATTGCCACCACAATCGCTGAACCGGTCGCACCTTCTAAACGTTCTTCTAAAAAGACCTGAGAAGGATTAGCCACTTCCACTAAGCCGCTTTCTCGCATCTCAAAAATTCCAATCTCATTAGTAGAACCAAAACGATTTTTTACGGCCCTTAAAATCCGAAAACTGTGATGTTTTTCGCCTTCAAAGTACAGCACAGTATCCACCATATGCTCCAACATTCGAGGCCCTGCGATGTTTCCTTCTTTTGTCACATGCCCGACGATGAAGATCGCGATACCGTTGGTTTTCGCCAGCTTCAATAATTCTGCCGTCGTTTCACGAACCTGACTGACTGACCCAGCTACACTGGTAATGTCAGGCTGTGTCATAGTCTGGATCGAATCAATGATGACATAATCTGGTTTCAGATTTTCAATCGTCCGACTGATCTCGCCCATATCTGTTTCAGCATACAGATAAAAGTCTGTCTCACTCGAACCAAGCCGCTCTGCTCGCAATTTTATCTGCTGAGCACTTTCTTCCCCAGAAACATATAATACATTTCCGCCAGTTGCTGCTAATTGGTGCGAAACCTGTAAAAGTAATGTAGATTTCCCGATGCCGGGGTCTCCACCAATCAAAACCAATGAACCAGGAACTACACCGCCGCCTAAAACCCGATTCAATTCTGCTAATTCCGTTTGAATGCGCGTTTCCTTTTTAAAGACAACATCTTTTAGCTTCGTCGGTTGTGCGCGTTCCCCTGTCAGACTCACCCGATTGCGGCGATCTTCAGGGTGATTTTGCTCAATTTCTTCTACCATCGTGTTCCAGTTTCCGCAGTTAGGACAACGACCTAGATACTTCGGCGAAACATAGCCGCATTCTTGGCAGATAAATTGTGTCTTGGATTTTTTCGCCAAACCCTTCGCCTCACTCGTTGATTAAAATTTATTGTTTGTCTGAAGAACCAAATCCACCAGTTCTTTCAGCACCTTCTTTATCATTATCGGCTTTAAGAAATGGCAAGAAAATTCCTTGCCCGATCCGTTCGCCTTTTTTGATATGAACATCGGTTAAACCAAAATTTGAAAATTGGAACATAATATGCCCTTCATTATCTGGGTTATTATAATAATCACTATCGATCACACCAACACCGTTACTTAACGTTAAGAAACGTTTCAGTGGATTGCTTGAACGATTCGCTAATTGCAAATATTCATCATGCTCCATATACGCCTTGATCCCTGTAGGTACTAAAACTGGTTTGACAATCTTTTCAGATACCTCAGTTTTTTTAGTAAAGTGGTTGATGATCTGTTTCCAAACTGCTGGGATCACGATATCCTCTGCAGCTTCAAAATCATATCCTGCCGCATTTTTCGTTGCTCGTTTCGGCAAATTGATGTTTTTATCTTGATAAGCTGTCGTAACTTCAAAACCTCTTTTTTTCATGTTGAACTCCTTTGTGAAATATATAGCTATTCTACCATAGAGCAGGCGGCTGTTCGAAAATCTTTTACGAAAACTCTATGGAAATTTAATGAATTTTTTTCTCTTTACTCTAATTCTCGCTGATCCGCTCATCCAACGCTGGCAAACGATTGATATACATCTCAATTCGCTTGGCATAAGATGGATTTTCTTCATATGTTTTAATCTGTTCTTGCAATGTTTGAAGGTCGTCCGTTACGATTCCGTTAACATTCAAGGAGACCATTCGATCCATCGAATCGGCATCATTAACGGTCCAAGCATAGACATCTTTATTTTCTTCATGGGCACGACGAACAAAATCGCTGGTTAATGTTGTTTCTTCCATAGTATATGCATTCGCAGGCGTTTGCGGGAATACTAAATTATAAGGCAAGACATAACTGACATACAACTTTGGTGCCTTCTCCTTTAACTCAGCTACCACATGATAATCCAAAGAATGTATCCGGTGATGATTAGCCAGAATCGTTGCTTGGTACTTATCGATGAATCTATCCATCATCTCTTTAGAATCAGCGGAAGTTGTTTTGATCTCAATCAGTAATTTTTGATGATGCTCATTAGCAAAAGCTAAGTAGTCATCAAAACTCGCGATAGGTGCCACGTGCCCATTCTCAACTGCTTGCAGCTCTTGAATTTCACTTAACGTCAGTTCATGAGTAGTCTTGTCTCGTCCTGTCAATCTTTTTAAATTTTTATCGTGGAACACGACAAACTGACGATCCTTCGTTTCTTGGATATCCATCTCAATATAATCAGGTTTTTCTTTGATAGTAGCCGCCATTGCTGGAATTGTATTTTGTACGCCGTTTCCATTATCGACTCCTCGATGTGAGATGGTTAAGGGAATCGAATCCTCAAGTCCGGTTAGATAAAGAACATTGCTGAGTAAGGTCGTTCCGCCTAAAAAAATGAATAGTATCACTGCGGCGATCCGTGTCCACAAACTTGGCCGAACTAATCGCAAAGGACGTTCGCCACTAATTACTAATGGATAGAATTTTTGAACCAACACACTAAAATACAAAACCGTTGCCCATGCCAGCATTAATTGACTAAACAATTGGATACTCGATAAGGTAAGCATAGCACCAATTGCTGGAAAGGGCTTCGGAAGTAAATCAAAGCCTACCTGAAGCCCATAGCTTATCCCATATCCAACATAAGAAACCAAGGTCAAAATACCTGTTAAAAAGAAGATTCGCCAGGCATAATGCCAGTACCGATGATGAGTCAGCTTTAAACTTTTTTCAATAGCAGCTTTCGGTGCTGCATCCGAAAAAATCATTAGCGGCAATACAAACAGCAAACGAATTCCAATATAAGATACGACAATCGAAGCAATTATCAATAATAGAAAAAACAAAAAATTTTCACTCAAGGCTTCTAAAATAAAAACCGGAATCGTCACTTTGCTTAGTAATGGTGTTCGAAAAATTGCATTTGCGAAGGGCAGAATCAGTAAAAAATAGAAAAGAAAGAAAAAGAATGTCTCTGGCCGCAAGTGTCGCATGTGATAAAGCGACTTTTTAAACAAATCCCAAAGAGACTGATTCTCTTTTGTTTGAATACTCTTGATACCAAATAGCTGAAAAGTGAACTGGAGAAAAACCAACGTTAGAACAAATGCTAAAAGCAGCAACAATGCTCCCAACACCGCGGGATGTCTTGTTAATATCGTTAATAGATTCGTATTTGAAACATAAGGAATATTTCCTTGCTTCAAAATGAAAGCAATCAAAAATTGAACTAATGGAATGACTAGCATTTCTAACGCAATATTTGTTCCAACAATCAGAAGAATATAGCTTCCCCAATGACGAAGAAACTCTCGTGAATAAGTAAAAAAGAAGCGCAACGAAGACATTTAATCTCCCTCCTTTTATCCAACAATTTGTGTCAATTGTTTATAAATGGCTCCTTATGTTGATGCTCTTACGAAAAAATGGATTTCAAACATCACAGACAGCGAAATACATAACTAACAGCTACCTCGTTCTAAGGTATTCATTTTTCAAAAAACATGAAAAATGAGGCCGATTTTCGTTTCGCATACCATTATGCTAAACTGCTTGCCTACAATTTTGTTGTGACTGTGAAATTGTAAGCCAAACATAATAACCTGCGAAAAGCATAACTGGCAAAAATCGGACACAGGGGTTATGTGTCCGATTGGGTTTGGCGTTTCCGATCATAGTCTGGATCAAACTCATCGGTCTCGATATAGATATATGCTTTTTTATCTGGCAAAGCCTTGCGAATTACTCCCTCGATCTGGTTTACCACATCATAGCTGATCCCTTCATAAGAATCTGCGATGTCAATCTTCGCAGCAATCATCACTTCTGTGGGACCTAAATGGACCGTTTTGATATCGATCAACTTTTTGACTTCATCACGTTTGAAAGCATTTTGAATTTTTACTAAATCATTTTTAGACACGCTTTCTCCAATGATTAAGCTGTAAAATTCCCGAGCTAAAAAGATCGAGGCAAACATCAGCATCATCCCGATCAACAACCCGCTTAAAGCGTCAAACATTGGATTCCCTGTAAGCATTGTCAATAACGTGCCAATGATCGCCAAAACTAAGCCGATCACTGCACAAAAATCTTCTGTAAAAATAATCAATATCTCACTATGGCGACTTTCGTGTAAAAATTTGAACAGCGGCAGCTTCTCTGTATTTAATTCATGAATTTCTTTGATCGCTATTTTTAATGAACTGCCCTCAACTAAAATACCGAAAACCAAGATGCCTAATACGATCAATGGATTCGTAACTTCATGACTGGGATGGAATAATTTTTCCACCGCCTCCCAAATACCCAGGGCGCCACCTCCGAAAAACAGCATCGTCGCTACAATCGTACTAAAAAAATACTTCGCTCGTCCTTCGCCAAATTGATGAAGCTCACTCTGACCACGGGCGGCTCGCCGATCGCCGAATAACAGTAAGATTTGGTTACTGCAATCCACCACACTATGAATACTTTCATTCATCATTGCGGCACTGCCGCTAAGCATGTAGCCGACAAACTTACTGACAGCTACCAGCACATTCGCCAGTAATGCTGCTAAGACCGCCATTGATCCATGCATTTTTTTCTCTTCCATGTGATTCACTCGCTTCCTAATGCCTCCTATTATAAAGCAGAATGGAAAAATCATAAAAGCAAAGCACCTAGAGCAAATCATTCGTAAATCCCAACAATATATGAAAAAATTCAGTTAACTAAGAACGGAGGAGAAAAAATGCGTCTTTGGCATGAAACGTTAATTCCGCTGCTTCCTAGACAGCAGCTACTTGGCCAACATCGAGAAGTGGCTGCCTTGCGAGGAAAAGGCTGGGGTAAGAAACACGCTACAGTAGATTATGTCTTTACTCACTCTTACTACAAATTGTTTCAATTTCATCTTTTGGTCCTAGCTGAAATGGAAAAACGCAGCTATACGCCTGATCCTTTGTGGTATGACCCATTATACCGCGGGAAAAATCTGCCTCGGACAGATACTGTTGCTCCAGTACCACTTACGCACCCTATCTATCCTGAACATAACGACTCCTATTTAGCAGAATGTTTACTTAATCTAGAACAAAAAGGCATTCTTCTTCCTAGGACTTAAACTCTGTCATGTTGTTGCGAAAACGCAAAGGCAAATGATTTCGCTGCGCCACATAGTTGGCCCGTTCATTAATCGTGACTGAACGCAAAAAGGTTTTCCACTGCTGACGAATTGCCTGTTCATTACTCGCTTCAGCAAATTCAGGACAGCTGGTATGTTCCATCAAATGGATATTGCCGCGATCAATGATGCCTAACAACTCATGAGTCTCGTCATAGATCATGAGTTTTTCCTGCGGATAACGCTCCGCAAAATGCGGGCAAAGATAGGGCATCACATAGTGTTTCGGATTAATTTTACTGAATAGCACGTCACCAACGTATTCAAAACGAACGAATCCTGTCAGTAGATGGTTCTCTCCTAACATCGTTCGAATGCTTTTCCGTAAAGCTAAGATGGAAGGATGTCCTAAATGATTTTCTAATAAATCCTTCGTCTGCAAAGCGATCTCGATGGCATCCAATAAATAGCGTTCTTTTCCTTCAAGAGTGGCATAAAACCCATTTTGAATAAAAAGAAAATTTTCCGGCCTTAGTCGTTGACGTAATCGACGATAGATTTTTTCCCCACGTTCGGGATTTGTTTCGATCCATTCTGCAAAAAACAGACTCTCTACGGCTGTCTCTGGGGTTAAAATCAAGACTGGAAATTGCTTTTCACGAAAACTACGATCAACAACCGTCATAAAACCTAGAAAACTCCCATCATATTCCCAATACTCTGTTGATTCTCGCAATGCTCTCACCTACTTTTTGCATGTTCAAACCGTTCTACATCAAAGAGCGTCAATTGCTCGCTGGTCGATTGGGTATTGTGTTTTTTCAACACCTCGTATTGCTTCGAAGAAATTAATGACGTGATGATCCATTCAGGATCCTTAATCAAACCTGCTGGCGTTTCATGATTACAGGCAATAAAATATTGCGCCCGCTTAATCACGATCCCTAGTTTCTTTAAATCTGTTAAATGCAGTCGGTAGTATTTTCGTGCCTTTACGATATTTTGTGCACTTTTAGGTCCAATACCAGGAACTCGCAGCAACTGGTCATAAGACGCAGTCTGCACGTCAACGGGGAAGCGTTGATAATTCTGAACTGCCCAATTGGCTTTGGGATCAAGATAAAGATTGAAATTGGGTCTATCCTCAGACAATATCTCATCAGCCGTAAATTTATAAAAGCGTAACAGCCAATCTGCTTGATACAAACGATGCTCCCGCAATAATGGCGGTTCGGTCGTGACTGCCGGCAATAAATTATCCTGATTAACCGGAATATAGGCTGAATAATAAACACGCTTCAACTGGTATTTTTGGTACAAATTCTCTGAAATCTTGACAATAGAACGATCACTCTCAGGACTGGCTCCGATAATCATCTGAGTGGACTGCCCCGCTGGTACAAAACTAGGACCGCGCCGAACCGCTGGTAAAAATTCCTGTTCCTTTTTTACCGTCGTGATCTGCTTCATGGGTTTATATAGGTCAAACGGATCTTTATCCGGAGCCAGTAATTTCAAGCTTTCGCGGGAAGGCAGTTCGACATTGACGCTCATGCGGTCCGCCAAAAAGCCTAACTCCTCAATTAACTTTTCATCCGCGCCGGGAATCGCCTTGACGTGAATATACCCGCGAAAACCTTTTTCTTCACGCAAAATTTTCAAGGTCTTAATCAAAAGCTCGCATGTGTAGTCCGGATTTTTGATAATCGCAGAACTCAGGAACAGCCCCTCGATATAATTACGCATGTAGAAATCCATTGTTAAGTCCGCTACCTCTTGCGGTGTAAAGGTCGCTCGTGGAATCGCGTTTGATTTTCGATTAATACAATAGTGACAATCAAAAATACAAGCATTGGCAAATAATAGTTTCAATAGCGAGACACAGCGACCATCCGGCGTGAAGGAATGACAGATTCCTGAAACTGCGGTGCTGCCTATCGTTCCTTGTCGTGTATTATTCTCCACACCACTGCTAGAACAAGAAACATCATATTTTGCAGATTCCGCTAAAATTTCTATTTTTCTTTCCAGCTCCATCTAAAACCAGCTCCTTAACCGAACGTATGTTCTTATTTAACCAAACAAACGATGATTTGTCAAAAAAGATTTCAATAGATACTCCTAAAGACGGAGGAACAAAGCGCTAAATTTGTTATAATTTTAACTATCAAAGAGGATACAAGCCTAGCTTGTCGCAGTTTATAAAATTGCAGATAGCAAACGTGTGACTATCAATGATTGAAACACATAGCTAGATTGTATACGGCTTGAAAATGAAAAAGGAGTGGAAAAAAGATGGAAAGGAAACAATTTGTTTGTGATAAATGTGGGTGTCAACATTATACTTCTGACCAGTTCCAAGCAACTGGCGGAAACTTCGCCAAAATTTTCGATGTTCAAAACAAAAAATTTACCACTATCAGTTGTAAACAATGCGGCTATACCGAACTTTACCGCAGTGAGACTTCTGATGGCTGGAACATTCTAGACTTCCTAATGGGTGGAAGCTAAACAAAAAACGGCGTAGGCCGTTTTTTTTGTTTAGCTTGAGGGATAAGTCTATCTCACAACTACCGCAAATTTTCTTGCATTATAAATCGCTTCAAAAGTTGTACGACTCAACCAATAAGAGCCACTGATCGGATCAGACACATGCACTTGATTCCCTGCCTTATTAAACCCATCTAAAGTGACTGCATGGTTATTATTTGCAGCAACCCCAAAACTCCAATTTCCCCAACGAATTGGCTGAAAATTAATTGTCACCCACGCCACAACAGGATTCCCATTTTTTACTTCATTTATCAAGGTATTCATTGAACTACCAGATATATTTTGAACATTCCCATATTTTTGGCCCCAAGTTGTAAGCGGTGCTGAATAGATAGCAGAATAAGTATACGCATTTTCAACAAATGGTGAACCAACAAACCCATTATTGGGATTTCCATTTGATGACTTCGGAATGGTATTTAAAAACGAGCGCAAACTCCAGCCGCTTAATTTGCCTTTGTATTGTAATGCTTGTAGTAGTGATGCGCCTTCACAGCCACTTGGTGCGCCTAATGCATACTGATTATAATTTCGCACACCTAACAAACGATAATCCTCATGACTCTGTTCTCCATTGCCAACCGCATACCAGGCAATCCCTTCATAACGCCAGCCAGCCTTTTTTAAATTATCTCGTTCAGAAGTAATCGGTGTGTAGTGATGGGACCCTGCTTTGGCATTTGGATTATATAAGCGATATAAGGGTATCCCTGAATTTGGCGAGTACCAAGAGATCCCTTCATCGCGCCAACCAACCTTCTTCAGATGATCGCGCTCGCTCGCAAGTAACGTATAGTGGTGATCTCCTGCGTTCGGATTGTACAAGCGATAAACAGGATTTCCGTTCGTTGGTGCTTGCCAACCGATCCCTTCATAACGCCAACCAACCGATCGCAGGTGATCTCGCTCACTCACCGTCTTCGTGTAAAAATGTTCCCCGCTATTAGGATTATATAAGCGATACATCGGAATGGATGAGGCAGCAGCCCTAAATGACCGCGCGTTTCCTTGGACTAACTCTTCTTTGGGCGCTTCGGTCGCATTGGCTTCGGCCTGACCTTCTTTAACCGGAGGCTCCAATTCTACCACTTCACCATTCACCACTGCCGTTTGTTTTTCAATAGAGTTTTCTATATTTTGACCATTAGGTTCACTTGAATTTGATGAAAAAATAGTATTGTTATTTTCACTAGCTGAAGTTGAACTATCTCCAGATTCGATGGGGCTTTGTTCTTGGGTTGCTTCTTCTGCTTTGATAGCAGTAGAGGCACTGAACACAGAGAGTATCGTTAAGCTGATTAATAAAACATTCTTTTTCATTTAAACTTTCCTTCCTTAATTTGACAAAAACAATAAGTTACCAAAGATAATGAATTAATAATTAACACTCTTTTTCTTCTTACTGTTATATTTTACGTTCTCCCTATTATTTCGTCTTTTAATCAGCTTGTTCATTTATATGTAAGCAGAACCTATCGAATACATCTATTAATTCAAAACACTCTACTGCTCGCTTCTTAAAATCTTATCCGAGTTGTCAGCTGCCGCATCTTTCAGCGCTCTTTTTTTTAAGTAGTCTTATTTTGAAGTTTGCATATTTTTGCATAGACTCTTTCAATAAGACTAGGTATTTTCTTCACAAGGGAGTTGAATTTATGATAACTACGCCTTCTCACTCCTATCTGAACCTTGCCTATTCAAAGCTTTGATATCAATGCAACCAAGCATAACCAAATTCGTTATAAACAGTTGGTTCTTTTTTCTATTTAAGTACGATAAAGTGTAATCAAGGAGGATGAAAAGTATGAATAATCAGAATAATCCGATCGCAAACAACTTGCGATCATTAAGAAATCGAAATAATTGGTCTTTGGAATATGTGGCAGAACGTCTAGAGGTATCTCGGCAGGCCGTTGCTAAATGGGAGAATGGGGATTCTTTACCTGACGTAATGAAGTGCGATGCGTTAGCTAGTCTGTACGATGTTACATTAACCGATTTGATTCGTCATAATGAAGAAACTGAAGGCATCCCGATTGGCCCGGCTGGCAAACACATCTTTGGAATCGTTCCAGTAGGAGCTCGTGGACAGATTGTCCTGCCTAAAAAGGCCCGCGACCTTCTCAATATCGAAACAGGAGATACATTGATTGTTCTTGGGGACACGAACCCTGCCTCTACAGGAATTGCCTTGATTGATAGTGAGGCCTTTATGCGGATGACCGGAAACATGATGGAGAATATTTTTGATCAAAAGGAGGAATCATGATGCATTTACTTGAAGTAACAGAACTTACTAAAAATTATCCGATGTTTTCATTGAAAAATGTCAGCTTTCAAATACCAAAAGGCAAAATTGTCGGTCTGATCGGAGTCAATGGCGCAGGTAAAACGACTATCTTAAAAGCACTGTTAAACTTGATTCCTTTAGATCATGGACATGTCAGGATGTTTGAAACGCTTTTTTTAGATAATGAGCTTTCCTGCAAACAAAAAACCGGCGTTGTTTTAGGCGGCATCGATTTTTATAAGGAGAAGAAAATCAAAGATATTACTAAAGTTACGAAACGATTTTACGCAGATTGGGATGAAACCGCTTATCAAAAATATTTGAAGCTCTTCTCTTTGGAACCGAACAAAAAAGTCAAAGAACTTTCTGCTGGGATGAAAGTCAAATATTTGATTGCCTTGGCTCTTTCGCATCAAGCACAACTATTTATTTTTGATGAGCCCACTAGTGGTCTTGATCCGGTTTCGCGAGATGAACTGCTCGAAATTTTTCAACAGATCGTTAAAAATGGGGATAAAAGCATTCTTTTCTCTACGCATATTACATCGGATTTAGAGAAATGTGCAGATGCGATCATTTATATCAAAGAAGGTGAGCTGATCAAGGATGCGCCTAAAAAAGAATTTATCGATTATTTTCAGTATTTGAAGCAGCCTGATGAAATGGAAGCACTGAGTCTAGAAGACATCATGGTACGAATGGAGGGAAAACATTATGATTTCTAACTTACTATATAAGGAGATTCGCTTAGCGGCTCACCCCAATTTATTTGTCTTCACCTTAATGGGTCCGCTGGTGTTAATTCCCGGTTATCCCTATACGATGGTCTTTCTCTTTAGTCTGATTGGGAACTTTGTAAATTTGATGTACACCCGTGAAACCAATGATATCTATTATTCTACCCTGCTGCCGTTGAAAAAGGCGGAAGTCGTCTTGGGAAAATGGCTGGTATTACTTGTTTCGCAGCTGCTGACAATCTTGATTTCAATTCCGTTTGCCTTTCTACGCCTGCAGCTGTTTTCACAACCTAATCCAGTGGGGATTGAAGCAAATACTGCCTTCTATGGGTTTGGGTTGATGATCTTCGCCTGCTTCAATTTGATTTTTCTAACGACTTACTTTAAAACTGGTTATAAGGTAGGCGCTTCTTTTCTAAAGGGATTATTTCCAGCGACCTTATTAGCAATAATCTTGGAAGTAATCGTCCACTTTCCTGCTTTTAAATGGTTGGACTCAGTCACTTTTAATGGGCAAATGCAGCAACTTCCAATCTTAGCCGCAGGAATCCTGATTTATATCGTTGCGATGTGGGCAGCCTATAAAATTTCTGTTCAGCGATTTACTCAGGTGAATTTGTAGCTTCACCTAATTCTTGCAGAACAAAAAAACGTTTTGATCAAAAAATTGATCAAAACGTTTTTTATTTTTCGAAATAGGCTGTCCAAGAAAGGCCCTCGCCGTTCGCTTTTGCTCCAACAAATTCCTTATGCGTCGACTTTCTGACTAACTTTCCCTCTCCAGTCAAATCATCCATCATCTCTTGATGGCGTGAATAGGTCACCATTTCCAGCTCATTCAAATCACGATTAGTAAAAAAATCTTCGCTCGGTTCGACTTGCTCCGGCTGCGAAAAGTCCGCTGTCGTTTGTTCCTTCACTTCACCTTTTTGATTGAACCAAAAAAATAGTAATATCGCCGCCAACACACCCATCAATGCCACTACTTTTTTCATTGTGTCCTCCTTGCAGCTTCCTCTTACTTTTCAGTATGCCACAATTGAAAACGTTTTTGAATGAAAAATTAATTGTTCGTAGAATAAACTTTGTCCAGATAAGAATAGGCAGCGTTGGCGTTAACTTCTTATTAAAGATAATACAAAAAAGTAGCGATGCCGCTTAGTCAAACTCTTCGTATTCATTTGGATCTTGTCCTTCGATTCGTCCGTCGGCTTTTTCCAATAGATTGATGCGTTCAATTTCTGTTTGCGTCAATTCAAAATCAAAAATAGCCAGATTCTCTCGTTGGTGCTGTAAATTCCGTGATTTAGGAATGGGAATAATTCCCCGTTGCGCATGCCAGCGTAAAATGACTTGTGCGGAAGTTTTCCCATATTTTTCAGCCAATTCCGTAATCACCGCTTCTTTCAACGCATCGCTGCCGCGCCCTAGAGGACTCCACGCTTCAGTTAGAATTCCACGCTCTTTATCGGCCTCTACCATTCGTTCCTGAACCCAGTAAGGATGGATCTCAATTTGGTTGATTGCTGGAGTCACACCCGTCTCATCAATAATTTTATCTAAATGCTCTGGTTCAAAGTTCGATACTCCGATAGAACGGATCAAGCCTAGTTTCTGCGCCGTCACCATGGCCTTCCATGCTTCCACGTACAAGCCACGTTTTGGGAGTGGCCAGTGGATCAGATACAAATCAAAATAATCCAAGCCCATTCGGAATAATGATTCCTGAATCATCATCAATGCATCCTCATAGTGATGATATTTACCTGGCAATTTTGTCGTCACAAAAAATTCAGAACGTGGAATTCCTGAGCGGCGAATTGCCTCACCAACGATTCCTTCGCTATCGTAATTGGTGGAGGTGTCTAACAGACGATAGCCATCCTGAATCGCCGTCAAGATTTGATCCAAACCTTCCCCTCCGCGAATCTGATACGTACCCAAGCCAACTGCCGGTATTTGGTGTCCATCATTCATAGTAATCAATGGTGCTTTCATCAGTGAATTCCTCCTTATATTTTTTAAATTTAATTCTTTCTAACCATTTCCACCATAACATCAATTTCTCTCTGCTGTTAAATTCTCTGCTCAGCCGCCTATAAGTTTTTTTAAGAATAGGGAGAAAAATTTAAGTGAAAGATGTATACTACAGGATGAACACGTTAGAAGGAGATCATTGCGATGGATTCGATTATTTGTATAGTTCTAGGCATGTTGTTTGCCAATGGCGTTCCTCATTTTGTTAAGGGGATCACTGCAGAAAAATGGGATGTTCCATGGAAAAAGCCTGCTTCCGCTTCTACAAATGTATTGTGGGGAATTGCAAATTGGCTGGTCGTCGTGATCCTTTATGCGCTCTTCAAGCCAGATGTCAATAGCTTCGACGCTGCCTGCTTTTTAATTGGGATGGGGATTACCGGCTACTACTTGGCTTTACATTGGTCAGAAAAAACAAATGAAAATGACGCTGCATAATTCGCAGCGCCATTTTTTATCCTTCAATTTCCGTCTTTTGTTTCTTTGTCAGCTTCTGATAAACCAATTGATAAGAAACTTCGATCAATTGCTTGATGGCTTCATCGGTTAATTCTTCACTCGTCAATTTGATCGAATTCCAGTGATTCTTATTCGTGTAATACCCCGGGATCACGGTTCCAGCGTAAATTTCCCGCAGCTCCTCATTTTTTTCAGGTAAATTTTTCAACGTTATGATGGCATCCTCGCTTGCTTCGTTGCTCATCATACCAAACATCTTCCCCTGCAAATCAAAATAAAGCACTTCCCAATCTTCGCGAAAATAGACTTTCGCACCCTTTAACGTCTCACCGAACACTTTAAAAGTTTCAATCCGCTGCTGCAACACCTTATTCTCCATAATTCCTCCTTGATCGTACGTTAGAATGATTCACTATCTTATTCATTCTTCTGGTACATCTAGTATAGCGTTTTCAGGTGTGCGCTGCCTATAAAAGAAATTTTTTTACAAATCCTGTTTCTTAAATAACCAATAAGCCACCACTAAACCAACGATACCTGTCAGAAAAATACTCCCCAACGTTAATAGATCATCTCTTGAAGTCAGTTCCATCAAGCTTTGGATCACCACCGCTGACCATGGAATGATTCGCGCAAATTTGAAGGGAATATTCAACGCTAACGTCTGGATTCCGGTAAAAACAAGCGCAATCATGATCGTTGGATAAAATAATTTCCGTTGCACAACGCTAATCGTTAACAAAGGGATAGCAGCAACAAATCCAAGCAAACAGTATTTTAACAAGGTCGAAACCAGTATTTTTGTTCCAGTTAAACCAAAAGTATCCGGATAGATCAGCCAGCCACCAATCGTATAAATGGTAACCACACCGATCAACGTCCCAAGATACCAGATAAACCAAATCACCAATTTTCCAAAAAGAAATCGCCATCTAGAGGTGGGAGCGGTCAATACATTGTTGATGGTTCGATCTTCATACTCGCGCTGCATCAAGAAGGTAATAATGAAGCCGCTCATAGTGGATAAAACCATCCCTACAACTATATAGATACTCGGCAACCACATTTGGTAACTTTCAGGTGGATTATCAACAATGACCAAATCCCTGAATACCATGAAGGCTGAGGTGAGTAATGTGAGCAGAGAACATACGGTAAAGATTCTGTTGCTCCTAAGCTTCATCCATTCAGCAGAAATCACATTAAGCAATGCCAACACCTCCCGTAATCTCCCGGAAATGTTCTTCCAAATTTCCCGAACCGATAAATAAACTTGAAACCTCAATTCCATTTTTCCCAAATAAGTGATTGATCTCTTGCGGCTCGTAAGTGAATTCGAAAATTTTGATCGCATTGTTTTCAGCGACCGAATAATTAGTTAGCTGCATTTCCTCTTCTAATAAACGAGTCGCTTGATGTACATCTGATACGGTAATATGGATGAAGCGTTGATTATGCTGCGCAATCTGGCTCATGTCACATTCTTCTAACAACGCACCATCATGTAAAATACCAATAATATCAGCGATTTGCTCAATCTCCGACAATTGATGGCTAGAGATTAAAATCGTTTTCCCGTGAACCTCCGCTAATTCTTTCAATAGTTTACGAATTTCAGCGATTCCGATCGGGTCCAAACCATTTGTTGGTTCATCCAAAATCAACAATTCCGGATCATTCATCAAGGCATTGGCGATCCCCAGACGCTGCTTCATACCTAATGAATAATTGGCAAAGCGTTTGTGACCTGCTCGAGATAAATCTACCAACTTCAGTGCCTTTTCTACACTGCTTTTTTGAATCTGACCTTTCAGCTTAGAAAAAACACTTAAATTTTCTGGACCTGATAAATAAGGGTAAAAACTTGGCGTTTCAATCATGTTTCCGATCCGTGAATACACTTCAGGATGCTTCTTTGGCGATTGGTTAAACAATCGGACCTCCCCAGAGCTTGCACTTGCTAAACCTAACAGTATTTTCATGATCGTCGTTTTCCCTGCACCATTCCGACCTAAAAGTCCATAGATTTTCCCTTTAGGAATTGACATAGATACATCTTTGACAACGATCTGATCGCTGTAGCGCTTCGACAGCGCGGCGGTCTTTACAATAAATTTTTCCATAGCGACCATCCTTTCTATACCTTTAGCTTAGCAACGCTACCTTGTCCTAACCTTGCCGAATCCTTATTTTTCTCTGGTTTATTTAGGTAACGTCACGTAAAATTTTGTTCCCTCACCTAATTTACTGCAAACGTTGATTTCTCCATGATGTGCTGTGACTAATTCCTGGATGATCGCCAAACCCAAGCCATTGCCCTTTGAGCCGCGCGCTTCATCGCCTTTATATAAACGGTCAAAAATCCTTGGTAAATGTTGTTCTGAGATTCCTCGTCCATTGTCGGAAATTTCCAGTCGTACTTGCTGGTCTTTCTCCGATAATGCAATCGTCACTCTGTTTCCCCGACTGTGCTTCAAGCAATTTTCCAATAAATTATCAATGATTCGGCGAAATGCGGCTGTATCAATCATACAACGAAGTTCCTTTTCAGGAATCTGGATATCAAAACTAAACCGCATTTCCATTCGAGGAATCCACTCACTGACAATCTCTCTTAACAGCTCACTGATATCGGTTGCTTCAAAGTGATAATGCCGTTCACCAGATTCGAGCTTGACCCATTCAAAAAGTGTGTCGATATAGGTTTCTAATTCAAAGGCCTTCGTTTGAGCTGCCTGCAAATACTCCTGCTGCTCCGATTCTGTAACCAAACCGTCAGTAATCGCCTCTAAATAACCAATCAATGAAGCCAAGGGTGTTCGAACATCATGGGATAAGCTAGTGATCAGCTTGCGATATTCATTCTCCGAAACCCGTAAGCGGCTAAGCTGCTGTTTAATTTCTGAAACAATCTCATTTAACCGAAAACAAAGTGCCGCTATATCAGAGTTTTCATCCACAACTATTTTTCGATCGAGATTGCCTTCTCCGATATCCTCTAATACAACCATTGCTTGTGCAATCTGACGTCTATTTTGCCGCAGCCTCATAATCAGCAACAAACATACTACCGCCAGCAATAAGCAAATTATACTCAACACCAACATCATTTATCCCTCCTGATTAAACCGATAGCCCACACCTCGAACGGTTTGAATAAAAAACGGCTGCGCTACATCTGGCTCGATCTTCTTCCGCAGCTTGCTGATGAAGGACATAATGTTGTTATCATCAAAGGCATACTCCGCGCCCCAGACTTGTTGATATATTTGTCGCTTCGTAAAAATCTGCCCCTTGTGAGATGCCAGAAAATATAACAGCTCAAACTCTTTTCCTGTCAGCTCCAACGATTTCCCCTCCAATAAAACAATCCTCGTGTGTCTATCAAGGGTTAAATGCTTCAACACTAACGCCGTTTCATCAACAGCTACTCGACTAAATTTCGTATAGCGTCGAACCAATGACTCAACCCGCGCCATCAGTTCCGCCATGCTAAAAGGCTTCGTCAAATAATCATCCGCTCCTAATTGCAGTCCCCGAATCTTATCCGCCTCTTCATTTTTAGCTGTCAACATCAAGATCGGTACCACACTTTGCCTGCGGATCTCCGCTAAAATACTCATACCATCAATTTGCGGCAGCATAATATCCAAGACAATCAAATGATAATCACCCGACAGTGCCAATTGCAGACCACCAGCCCCCGTATGAACAAGTTGCGTCTCGTAACCAGCATTTTTTAAATAGCGATCTATAATCGAACAAAGCTCCTGATCATCATCAATGACCAATACCTTAGTTTTCTCCTGCATAAGCCCTCTCCTCATGAAAAATAATTATTCTATTATTAATTCTAGCAAATAACTTGAGCCTTACGGACGAAAGTTGCAGAGTTTAGGAATAAAAGAAGAACGGGAAAAGAAAAACACCTTCCGATGTTGGAAAGTGTCTTGAATAAGTTAAGTAGGGTAGGCGGCGACCATGGATTTGATTTTCAGATAATAAGCATCGCTAACTGCTATTTTAATTCGATTTAGATTCGAACCGTTCCGAAAGGGTCAGGCGTTCAAGTGCATATGAGATTTACATTCCACTATTTTAGATTTTGACCTCAATAAACCAAAAAGGGCATTTTATTTTCTATGATTTACATTCCACTCTTTTAGATTTAGATTCGTTGTATGGATCATTTATTTCGAGAGTTAACCAGTATCTACATTTTAGCTACAATAAATAAAGGTACACAGCAGCACCTTTTTTCTTGATCCAGCGAAAATTTTCAAAACAAAGCGGGTTATTTTCTTCGTTTACGTTTGCGATCTTTTTTCTTCCCATTGGGCTTACCTTTATTGACTTCCTTTAGCAATTCATCTTTATATTCTTGTTCTTTCTGTTTCTCACTTTTAGGTTTCTTATAGATTGCTTTCGGATTCTTTGGCTTCGTCTTTTCCTTAGTAGCTTCCGATGATTCCTCATCAGTGGAAGTTACCGCTCCGTTAGTGGGCTCTATTTCTTGTGACGCTGCGATGGCCTTTTCAGGTACACTGATTGCTTCATTTTTAACGGTTTCCGTCCGAGTGTCAGCCAAAACGACACCCTCTGGTAACAGCAGGTTGACCAGTTGGAATCTCTCTTCTTCACTCATCCTACTGAAATCAAAACTAGGTTTCGCTGCTTCTGTCTGACTCGCTGAAGTTTGCGCAGACTCCTCCACAATTTCACCTTTGCGAATTTTAAGATGGCGGGTGCAATTGTCAATTTCAGAGTTTTCCAGCTTCACGAATCGACGAACGCCATCTTTTTCAAAAATCGATAATGAGCTCAACAACTCTAATACGGCATCAATTTTCATCGCTGAGGCATTCTTATCGGCATCCCGCAGACTCCACGTATGAATCTTTCCAATCGCATCCTCAAAGGTCGAGACTAGTTTATATTGTTGACCGTTTAATTCTTCGATAGGGGTTGTTTTTGCAAATAAGTATTTCTTACAATCACTCACACGATTATTGTAGCGATGATATTCTTTTGTCTTTTTGTATAAACGCCTAGTCACCTGCTCCCATTCTTTTCCACTATCAAAGAATTTTCGAAACAGCGGGGCAAATTTACGCAACACGTCCGTCGGCTCAGCAAATAGCAGAATCTCTCGGACTAGATCCTGACAAATCAGTGAAAAATCCGAAATGCACAATGCATTTCGTACAAGGACAGCAACAACGTATTGAATAACCGTATCCGCGTCACGCGAATCCGTATACGCTTTCATTATTGCTTTTTCTAATCTTTCACGTTTTGTGACAAAAAGTTGTAGCTGAGATAGTGCCCAAGGTTGTGTTGACATCAATTTTTCCTCCCTAACAAAAATGCATATTATTAAATAATCCTTATTTTAAATAATACCGCAATGACAGCTTAATTACTTCCTTACAAAACCCTACTTTTTAATTATTAATAACGAAAATGACAATTAAAAGAATACTTTTCAGTAATACCATGGTTTTCTACTCGCAAAAAAACACCTCAAAATATCGAGGTATTTCTTTAATTCATCTTATTATTGCTCCTGGAAAGCTGGCAGTTCATTTTTACTTAATTTCTTCAAGTAAGGAATCAGCATGATCACACCAGCAACAAAGGCGATACCTTCTGTAATTGTCATTGACCAGATCAAGCCGTCCAATCCGTAGAAGTGATGCAATAGCAAAACAACTGGAATAAAAAAGGTGCCTTGGATCGTTGACATTACGCCTGTCTGAAAGCCATAGCCAGAGGCCTGGAAGATGCCGGTAAATAGACCGGAAAAACCGTTAAACACTGAAGAGACCAATTGCGCAGCCAAGATCGTTAACCCAACTTGGATCACACGTGGGTCATTAGTAAATAAGCCCAATACAGGCACTCGGAAAAGGTAAACAATGAGTGCGAAGAAAATGGAGATACCTCCGATCCACAATGAAACTTCCTTCAACGACTCTTTTAAGCGTTTCGTATTATGAGCAGAAAAACTGTAGGCGAATAGCGGCATCGCACCTAAAAATAGCCCCATCGTCAAAAATTCTGACAATTGTGTAATGCGAACGGCGATACCAAAGCTGGCAACAACATTGTCTCCATATTGAACAGAAAAATTATTCAATAATAGAGTTGTGACAATCATAAATGCTGATTTGAACAGTTCAGAGACACCGATTTTATAGACTTCTAATTGATCCTTGAGCGAGAGCTTGAAATGCTTTAAGAAGCCCTTCAATGATTCACTTTTACTCTCCAAGAACCATATATAATAGGTTGTTGATGCAAGGTTTGCGATCACAATCGAGATTCCTGCACCAATCACATGCAGATTAAAGACTAAAATCAGCAAGGCATCCAGAACAATACTGACAGCAACACTGATAAACATGCCATACATGGATTCTTTTGACGCACCCTCAGAACGTACTAATTGTTCCAAAGCAAAATTCAGGATAAACGCGGCACCACCAGCAAATAGAATGGTTGCATATTGTTTGGTGTAAAGTATTGTTTGACTATCTGCACCCAACAAATGAACAAAGGGATTCATAAAAATGATCGCTACGATGCCGATGATTATCCCTAGAATGATACTTGAGTAGAAAGAATAGCCAGCAACTTTCTTTCCTTTTTGAGTATCACCGCTGCCTAGCAGCCGTGTGATAAAACTTCCTCCACCGACTCCAAACATATTCCCAACAGCCATTAAAACAATCGTGATTGGCATCGCTAAGGTAATTGCGGACATCATGTTCGTATCGTGGATTAAACCAATAAAATAAGCATTGATCAAATTGTAGATCGTTGTCGCTGAGATTCCCACCATCATTGGTATCGATAGATGGGCAATGGCTTTGCGAATTGGGCTTTCTTTTAAGTAGTAAATATTTGATTCATTCACTTCAAATTCTTCCATGGTAATTCCTTCTTCTATTAGATTTTAAAATGTTAGAATTCTAATTATTTTGCTACAAGCAAGCCAAAGCTGCTTGTTGATTAGAGGCTGCGATCGATTTTTCTTAACAGCTCTGTCAGTTGTTGAACTTCCTCTTCATTCAATGCGTGGACCAATTCTTTCTCGGCTGCGTAAAAAGCTTCGTTTGTTTCGTCAACCAATGCTTTTCCTTTAGGTAATACAAAAATATTCTTTTGCCGTTCGTTGTTTTCTGGAATCCGGCGTTCGATGTAGCCTTTTTTCTCTAACCCCTGCAACATACTCGTAATACTTGCTCCACGGCGTTGAAATACTTCTGCTAAGTCCTTTTGAATCAATCCCTTGTCTTCGTTTTGCACGATATAAGAGATCATCCGTCCTTGTTGCGGGCTGATATCCATATCCTTGACACGTTGCTCCATTGATTCGCGAGATTTATTCATAATTGAACGCAGCAAATTTGAAATGACCAATTTATCCAAAAGATTTCCTCCTTCGCAAAATAATTAGGTATCTAACTGTTCGAAAAGAATATACACGCTTCAAAAAAAATTGTCAACAAAAAAATTCCATTTCTAATTATTAGATACCTAACAATAATCCATCAACTCTATTTTCAAGAAATAAGAGCCCATTTTACAAAATGAAAAGACCTTTAATTTGTCCAATGAGTAGAACCTAAAAACGTATATGGCTGGAAGTGTTTCAGAACCTAGACTGCCTAATTTTTGAAATTTATCTCAGAAAAGCTAAATAACTTTTTTAGTCATTTAAAAACATGCATATATCTCAATATCCGATTATTAAAATTTTAAAAAAATTATTTAGTTTGATTTAATATCAAATTTATAAAAAGATGTAGTATCATTTAAGTACACCTACATGGTTAAATAATTATTTTTAAACAAATTATAGAAGGAGGATAATAAATGAAAAAGCAGATTGGGGTTAAGCTGGGGGTTACATTTGCACTATTATTTAGTTTTCTATTTTCTACGCCGACACCACAGTATCAAGCAGAGGCTGCTAAAACAAAGACTGAGGAAAAGGCAAAGATTAAACGAACTGCCAACAAGAAAATTACGGTCAAAGTCAAGAAATATATTGACGGCGACACAACACGCTTCAAACTGAAAAATGGTAAGAACATTACAGCTAAATATTTACTGATTGATACTCCTGAGCTAAAAAAGGAAAGTCCTTACGCAAAAGAAGCCAAAAATCGGACAAAAGAACTGCTGAAAAATGCAAAAAAAATTCAGATCGAGTACGACAAGGGCAGTAAGCGTGATAGTAAAAAAAGAGAACTGGTTTATGTTTGGGCAGATGGTAAACTCGTACAAGAAATCCTTGCTAATGAAGGCTTGGGGATGGTACGCAGTACGAAAAGTAAAAATACGAAATATCAAGACAAGATCAAAAAAGCCGAACAACAGGCCAAGGAACGAAAACAAAATATTTGGAGCATTGAAAACTACGCACAAGCTGATAAAGGGTACAATCAAGCAGCAGTGACGGCTCATTTAAAAGCACTGGAAGAAGAAATAGCAGCCAAAAAAGCCGAAGCTGAACGGCTAAAAAAGGAACAAGAGGCAAAAGAAGCCGAGGAAAAACGTGCAGCAGAACAAGCGGAAGCAGCTAAAAAAGCCGAAGAAAAGCGCATCGCAGAAGAAGCAGCGGCGGCTAAACAGGCCGAAGAACAACGCATCGCTCAAGAAGCAGCGGCGCAAGCTCAAGCAGAGGAAGTTGCACGTGCTCAGCAAGAGGCCCAGGCTCAGCAGGCTGCTGAACCTGCTCAAGGACAAACGGTTTACGTTACACCCACAGGCAGCAAATATCACACTCATAAATGCGGCAACGGTACCTACTCCCCTGCTACCTTAGAAGAAGCTCAAGCTCGCGGGTTAACAGCCTGTGCCAAATGCTATTGATTCAAAAAGAGGAGCGCCTAATTTTTTTAGGCACTCCTCTTCTTCTGTATCATCTGTTACATTACTATAAAGCATTCGATTTGATCAGTCCGCTTCATTAGGTTTAGTTAAAAATCTAGCTTGATTTCTGATTCAGGGCGATTCGCATGATACTCTTCCGCTAAATATTTACCAGCGGCAATTTGATAGGTCGCACTTTTCAATTGATCCTGGTTGTCTTTAACGCTTAATTGAATCGTCAACCCCTGATGCCAGACCATATCTTTGATCTCCGCCTGTCCATTTCTGATCGTGGCAACAGCTTGATCATTTACCAAAACGTTCGCACCATCTCTATTTGAGGTAACTTTGAAGGAAATCTTATGAAGACTGACAGTAACATGGCTATCTGTCTCAAAATCAGGATTCTGATAGCGAATCAGCCTTTGACTAGATACAGACTGCACATCATCTGATTTTCCTGCAACTTGATAACTTCCAGGTGTAAGAGGACCCCAAGTTATCTGATAATTGCCGCTTTTTGAAGTCGCTAATTTCTTATCATCAAGTGCTAACTGAATATCCGCCTGATCTGCCGTAACCGTCAAATAAACAGGCTGGATCACTAATTGATAGCGAGGGAATACCCCGAAGTACCTTCCTCTTTGGTGAAGTGAAAAATCTGCTAATTGTCCCGGATTATTTTTCAAATCGTACAAAAAATCAGCAAATTCACCTTTATGATTCTCCTCTTGATAATAGCTGATAAATTTTTTCAACTCCCCTGCAGTAACTCTATAATTAGGATCTTCTGACGTGACAACCTCCGAGATATTCTTTGGGTCTTGTGTTTTGAAGGTTTGGGCTAAGCGATCCAACTGCTGCGGATAGCTATAATAATAACAACCAAATAAAAGACCGCTTATAAGTAGCACAATTACTGCAAGTGTGCTGCAAAGAGCCATTTTTTGTTTTCTTGAAAGTTCTTTTCTCGATTTAACCATTGAGTTAGGGGACAATTTTAGCTGTTGTCCACAATTAGAGCAAAAGACTGCCTTCGCTTGGATCGCTTCTCCACAATTGGAACAAAAGTGAAAATCCTGGATTTTGCTTTCAGCTATCTCTATCGTAAAATGCTGTCCACACTCTTCACAAAAACGCGCATCGGTCAAATTCTCATGATCGCAATTAGGGCAATTCTTCATGTATATCCTCCCTATTCATTGATTTTTCTTCTTTAATCAATCGCTCAATTGTTTATGTACCTGCTCATTGTAGCAAAAATAGGAACGAAAGAGACTCGATCTTGTTAAAATGCTGTGATGAGCGACAAAAAAGCACCCTCTCTTTTGAGAAAGTGCTCCGTTAATTGATTTAAACGATGGATGTTCCCCCATCAACAATGATGAACTGTCCATTTGTATAGCTGGACGCTTCACTTGAGAAATAAAGAATTGTTCCATTCAATTCTCCACGTCTTCCCGGGCGACTCATCGGATTCATCGTGTTGTACATAGTCAAGAAATCATCCGACTTGAATAAGGTATCCTCAGTCATTTCTGATTCGAACAGCCCAGGCCCTACTGCATTAGTGGTAATATTATGTTTTCCGTAACTGGCAGCCATTCCTTTGGTTAGTCCAACGACTGCTGCTTTACTGGCATTGTATGAGTGGCGAATAAAAATATCGGCTTTGTCCGCCATCACCGCGTTGATTGACGCTACGTTAACAATCTTGCCGTATTTATTTTCAATCATGTGCTGAACAACATATTTACTAACTAAAAAGATTCCTTTGACATTTACGTCCATTGATTTATCGAAGGCCTCTACGGTTAAGGAATCTACACCGCCATGCACCGCGATCCCTGCATTATTCAGCAAAATATCTAGATGGCCAAAATGATCGTAGGCTTGTTGAATACCCGCTTTAACATTTTCTTCATCTGTCACATCCATTTTGATCGCCAAAACATCGCGACCCATCTTCTTAATCTCTTCCGCCAATTCCTCTAAACGTTCCAAACGTCTAGCTAATAAAACCACATCTGCTCCAGCTTCGGCATACGCAATTGCCGCATCGCGACCTAATCCGCTACTGGCACCAGTTACCACAGCTACTTTTCCACTCAAATCAAACATAACCTATTCCTCCTTTTTTGGTAACGCATTCACTGTTGCTATTCTAACGGTACCTAAGTTGATAGGGAAATGTCAATAGCTTGTGAAAAATTGATGATCACAATCACGCTGATGCGTGATTTCTAGATTCAAAAACCTCCTTGGCGCTTGTGATTGCATTGAGTACCCGCGGAAAACCTACATAGGGAATGCAATGGGTAAAAATCTCGATAATCTCTTCCTCTGTAATACCAACATTCAGCGATCCATTGATGTGCACCATTAGTTGATTTTTAGTATCTCCTTGGGTTAATAAACTTGTAATCGTGACAATCTCCCGTTCACGAAAGGATAAGGTATCACTATTATAGATATCTCCAAAAGCAAATTCTAAAATATAGCGTCCGACATTTGGTGCAATCGTTTCGAGGCTCTCAATCACTCGTTCTCCAGCTTCTCCATCAATCTCCTGCAAATTTTTAATTCCTTGTTCCAATCTTTTATCAATCATAGCAGTTCCTGCCTCCTTTATGATAAAGTACAATAAACTATCAAGTAGGCTTTACAGCAAGTATTTTTTTTAATCACTAGGAAAAAGGAGAAATTTGATGTACAAAATTAGTGAGGTTGCCAAAATAACTGGCTTTAGCGTTCCTACTCTGCGTTATTATGAAGAGCTAGGAATCAGTGCTCCTGCTAAGAATAAAATCGGCTATCGCGAGTATAGCGAAGCCGACATTGAATGGTTACGTTTCATTTATCGATTAAAGCAAACTGGTATGGCACTGGAAACAATCCAACAATATTCAGAGCTACGTAGGCAAGGAGATCAGACGATTGAAGAGCGTCTAAAGCTTTTAGCGACTCAAAGAAATCGCCTATTATCTGAAAGAAGAAAAATCGACGAACACCTAAACTTTTTAGAAATGAAGCAAGCGACGTATAAACAAATGCTTACTGACAGAGACCAGCAATAAATTGGAACCTATAGTTCCTGAACAACTAGAAGAACCTCAGTCTAATACTTTCCGTATTTTACGAAACAATCATTTCTGTTTACGCCCCTCCTTCTTTACTCAGCATATAATGATAAAAAAGGTCGGAGTTCAAAGTTAGCGCCAACACGGAGGCCTTAGGACATCTAGATGTTATAATACATAGTCATGCAAATGAAGGTTGGGAATTTGTGACCCATTCGTATATGCCAATTCTTACTACAACCAAGAGGGCGATTCTTGTCATGAAAAAAATAGAACCTTTTACTTAAAAGATTGGGAAAAACTTCCCAGTCTTTTTTTTCAGTAAATTTTGTCTTCAAACGATCACACATAACCCATGCTGTGTTTCGAAATATACGTCCTTTAGTAATAAGCAAAAGATAAATATAAGTAATTTTTATCAAGAAGATCATTAAAAATCACTTGCATTTGTTTGGTTTTTCACCTAAACTTTATAACCAGAGAGAATGAGAATCATTATCAACTATATAAGGAGATGAGTTATTGAGAAAAATAGGGATTCTTTTGGTTTTATTTTTGTTAAGCGCTCTCTCTATTTTTATCGGAGTAAAAGATTTGGTGCTGCAGGCTTTATTTCAAGGAGATTCACAACAGTGGCTGATTCTTGCCACTACACGTGTACCGCGTACCGTCAGCTTGATTTTAGCAGGCGCAACGATGAGTATCTGCGGTCTGATTATGCAGCAGCTCACACAAAATAAATTCGTTTCACCAACAACTGCTGGCACGATGGATAGTGCCCGTTTAGGAATTTTATTGGTCATGCTCTTTTTGCCTAATGCCTCTACGACTGTTCGGACTTTGGCCGCATTTATTTTTGCCTTTCTTGGTACGATGGTTTTTCTGGGGTTAAGACGGTTGCTCCCAACAAAGGAGCCGATTTTTTTACCCTTATTAGGAGTAATGTTCGGTAATATTGTCGGATCAGTCGCTACCTTTTTTGCTTATCAGTTTCAGCTGATTCAAAACATGTCGTCGTGGTTGCAGGGAAATTTTTCACTAGTGGCTAAAGGCAGCTATGAATTGCTTTATCTAACGATTCCACTATTTTTGGTTATCTACTTATTTGCCTATTATTTCACAATTGTTGGCTTAGGCGAAGATGTTGCCATTAATTTAGGCGTGAATTATCGCTTGATCCAAACGCTTGGGATTGGTCTCGTTGCAGCAGCCAGCGGACTGGTTTTAATCATGGTGGGGACCGTTCCTTTTTTAGGTGTGATCGTGCCGAATATCGTTTCGCTTATTTATGGAGATCATGTAAAGCAGAATCTATGGATTACCGCAGTGAGCGGCAGTCTATTTTTAATGGTCTGTGACATTCTCTCCCGCATCGTCATCGCACCATATGAGATACCAGTCAGCTTGACGGTCGGTATTTTAGGCAGCTTAATCTTTATTTACTTATTGGTTGGGAGGAAACGTGCATGAAATTTTCTCTGCCAAAAAAAGAATTGCTTTTAGCTGGACTCACTGTCCTTGCCCTACTCTTATGCGGACTTTACTTAACCTATAATACCTATGGCAATTTTCAATTTGCTTGGATGCTGCGAGGAAAAAAGGTAGCGGCCTTTTTACTTGTTGCATTAGCGACTGGAATAGCAACTGTCAGTTTTCAAACACTGACTCAAAACCAGTTTTTGACACCAAATATTCTAGGTTTGGATTCCTTATACGTATTGATCCAGACACTATTGTTCTTTTTCGTGGGTGGTGTCAACATGCTCTCACAAGAGCAAACCGCTACTTTCTTAATCAGCATTTTTTTGATGGCCTTATTGAGTTTGCTCTTAGCTAATGTTCTGCTAAAACAGCAGCAAAATAATCTATTTATCCTATTGATGTTAGGAATGATCCTCGGTACCTTATTCAGCAGCACGAGTAATTTTCTGCAGGTCATCATGGACCCAAATGAATATGATTTGTTGCAGGGACGACTATTTGTCAGCTTCAGCAATATCAATACGACACATTTAGGGTTGGCCGCCGGAATTATCCTGTTGGGCTCTTTGGTTTTAGTGTTTGCTAATCGCTATTTAGATGTCCTGCATTTAGGAGACGATCAAGCAACGAATCTCGGGATTCCACTAAAAAAGTTTCAGATTTTGATTTTATTTCTAGTCAGTCTCTTAACTGGAACAGCGACTGCTTTAGTCGGACCAATCACTTTTTTAGGATTTATTGTCGCGAATATTAGTTATCAGCTGATGCCGACTTACCGTCATAGTTATTTATTTCCCACCGCGGTTTTACTAGGAATCATCTTTTTAGTCGGTAGTCAATTTTTAGTCGAACAAGTTTTCCAATTAAAAACAACTGTCAGTGTCGTCACACAATTCGTCGGCGGCTTGTACTTTATAGGCAAAATCATTTATGAGAGGAGACGACAACGATGATTGATCTTAAAGAAGTGTCAAAGAATTACGGTGAAAAAAAGGTGGTCACCGAGGTATGCTTGCCAATCGAAGAAGAAAAACTGACGGCCTTTATCGGCCCAAACGGCGCTGGTAAGAGTACCTTACTGTCGATGATCAGTCGGTTGATCTCTATCGATGCCGGACAAATTTATCTCGATCACAATGAGGTCAAAGCTTGGCGCTCCAATGAATTGTCGAAAAAATTATCAATCCTAAAACAAAGCAACGGCGTGAATCTGCGCATCACTGTTCGTGAACTCGTTAGCTTTGGCCGCTTCCCCTATTCAAAAGGCCGACTAACTAGCGAAGATAAAGAATTGATCGACTATGCCTTAGAAAAACTCGGTTTAGTCGAAATGGCAGAAGATAGAATTGATACGTTATCTGGAGGTCAGCTGCAACGTGCTTATATTGCCATGATCTTAGCACAGGATACCGAATATATTCTTCTGGACGAACCTTTGAATAATCTCGACATGAACCACTCCGTCCAGCTAATGAAGACGCTGCGACGCTTGGTAGAAGAAGAACACAAAACAATCTTGCTAGTCATTCACGATATTAACTTCGCGGCGACTTATGCTGATGAGATCGTTGCCATGAAGAATGGCGGAATTTTTGCTCATGGATCAATGGAAGAAATAATCCAACCACAAATATTGAACGCATTATACGAAATGGATATAAAAATCTGTGAACTAGACGGCAAACGCTTTTGTATGTATTTCAATTAAACATGGTATTTAGCCTCATTTAACAGTGAGGAATTTAATAATAAATTAGGAGGAAACAGAAATGAAAAAATATATTGTTGGCTTATCGATGGTGTTGCTTAGTTTAGGATTGGTCGGCTGCGGTTCGACAAATAATGAAGGAAGCAGCGATTCGACGGGGAAAGCAGCGACAAGCAGCACAGCCAAAGAAGAGACGCTTGAAGTGAATGACTCCAACGGAAAAGTAACTGTACCAAAGAATCCTAAAAAGGTGGTCGTTTTCGATAACGGGTCTTTAGATACCTTGGATGCACTAGGAGTAGGTGATAAAGTCGTGGGTGCGGCAACGGATAATTTGCCTGCTTACTTAGATGACTATAAGAAGGTCGATTCAGCTGGCGGGATTAAGGAACCTGATTTAGAAAAAATCAATCAAATGAAACCTGATTTGATCATTATCTCTGGTCGGCAAAGTGACTTTTTAGAGCAATTAAAAGAAATCGCTCCAACCATGTATCTAGCGGTGGACACTTCTGATACATGGAACTCTATCAAACAAAATGTTGAAACTTTAGGAAAAATCTTTGGCAAGGAAAAAGCTGCCGAAAAACAATTAGCAGCGCTTGAAATCAGCATCAAAGAAACCAAAGAAAAAGCTGTTGAAAGTAAAGACAAAGCATTGACTGTGCTTGTTAACGAAGGTCAATTGTCTACTTATGGGAAAGATTCACGCTTCGGGATTGTTTACGATACCTTCGGCTTTGCAGAAGCAGATGATGCCATCAAAGCCTCTACACATGGTCAAAGCGTTTCATATGAATATGTCCTAGATAAAAATCCAGATGTATTGTTTGTCGTTGATCGGACGAAAGCAATCGGTGGCGATGACAGTAATAATAATGTCGCTGACAATGAATTAGTCGCTCAAACAACTGCCGGCAAAGACAAAAAAGTCATTTCATTACAGCCGGATGTTTGGTACCTAAGCGGTGGCGGATTGGAATCCGTTAAAATGATGCTTGAAGACGTCAACCAAGCATTTGAATAATCAGGAAAAGAGGAGGGTGTGGCAAAAGTACTTGTCACACCCTCCTCTTTATAGATCTTCCAATCCATCCTTATCTAATAAAACAATTTGCCGCCTCTCCCGGCTAATCAGCTTCAGCTTTTCTAATCGTTTAAATTTTCTAGACAGTGTTTCTGGTGTCGTTCCTAAGAACAAAGCCAACTCCTTCATTTTCATTGGTAAAATGAAGGTATTCGCTTCAGCAACCTTTGCCAAATCCAGCAGATAAGTCGCTAGACGTTCTTCTACTTTTTCCATCATCAAAAACTGCGTCTGCTGCTCAGTCTTGACCATTTTTGCCGCATTAATCTCCAATAGCTTCAGACTTAATTGCGGATAGTCTAGTAACAATTTAGAAAAATCTTGTTTCTTCAGAATACAAACTTCCGTAGGCTCCAATGCTTCACCAAACAATACCTCATTCCGCACACCAAACAATTGATTTTCACCTTCGTAATCACCAGGCGCTACCACACGCAGAAGTTGCTCCTTGCCATTTGACGAAAGCTGATACACTTTTATATTTCCACGAGCCACAATGACCAGTTGTTCTTCTCCGTCTGGTGTAAAGACCTGTTCCCCTTTATCAACAATCCGATGCTTGATTAACGCGTGAATCTTTTTTTGATCCGCAAGCTCAAGATGGTTAAATAATGGAACTAAAGAAACACATAGATGTTCTTGATGCATGGAGACCCTCCTTAGTTTGTATGATGATCCTCAGCTATTCGTCATCATCCTTTTCAAATTCCTCGTGCACATCATTTCCTAAATAGCGCTGCCAAAGCAATACTTGGTGTTTGATCCATGTATAAAGCTTTTTCAGGTATTCAGCTAAGCCGAACTTTTCTTCCTTTTCTGCTAATGCAATTCCACGAGTGATAAATAAATTCTGAGTAGATAGATCAGTGACGAGCTCATTAAGAATATAATCAGCCGCTTCATATTTCAGCTGACCGCTTTCTTTGATCATCGCATAGCTCGTAAATTCCTCTAGTGTTGTAGGAATGAGCTCTCCTTCATCTAATACCAAGCGACTCAATTCGTCAAACAACTGATCCTCTTCGACAATCATCGTTTTTAATCTAGGTTCGGCAAAACCTCGCACGCTGCCTTTTAAATAATACTCCGCTTGGCGTAATTTCACACGATGGATAAATAAATTGGCTAAAATATGGCTGATCATCGCAGCAGCTGTCGGTGTGTGATGATCCGCTTCGCTTTTTATTCGTTCTGCTTGATACATTTCCTCGGCGTTCATTTTATGCCAACTCCTTTACTTTCATTGCTTCTACTTCGTATCCTAAATCTTCAATAACCTTTTTTAAAGCATCCGGGCTCGTTTCATCCGAACGAAGATCCGCTTTGACTTTACTAGCGTTAAATAGAATTTTTACCTTATCAACACCCTTTTGCTGACCCACCGCGTTCTCGATTTTTTGCATACAGGATGGACACGTTAAGGTGCCTAATTGAATAATGACTCTTTTCATGGTTGTTTTCCCCCCATTTCTCTTGATACTCCTATTCTACTGAGTCCTGTTCCATAACAAATTGATTTCTATCAAGTTTTGAATTTTTTGTGTGATAAGAAAGCAAACGCATCCCATTAATGACCACCACTAGGATACTTAATTCATGGAAGAACATTCCACTAGCCATATAGACATAACCAAAAATCAAACCAATCAGTAAAAATAGAACAGTCCCAATCGCAATCGCAATATTCTCCTTCATGTTCACCACTGTTTTTTTCGTTAGACGATACGCATGGACCAGCTTTTCTAGTTTTGACTGAATCAATACAATATCTGAGGTTTCCACCGCCACGTCTGTTCCGCCGCCCATAGCAATGCCGATATCAGCTAATGCAATCGAAGGACTGTCATTGATCCCATCTCCAACAAAGGCAACAATCTCACCAGCCTCCTGTAATTGATGGATAAAAGCTGACTTTTCTTCAGGCAGCAGTTCCCCATAAATTTCAGATAAGCCTAATTCCTTCCCAACGATTTCGGCTGTCGTTTGATTATCACCAGACAACATGATCAAGCGCTTAATGCCATTTTTCTTTAGCTTATCGATCGTCTCCGCTGCTTCTGGACGAAGTTGATCTTTGATACCAATCACCTGCACCACTTGATTTTCTGCTGCTACGAAGACGATTGAATGACCTTGCAGCTGTAATTGCTCGACATCAGACTTCACGACAGCCGGAAGTGAAATACTCTGCTCCTGCATCAGTGCTTTGTTGCCAATTGTTAATTGAACCCCGTCAGCTGTTGCGATCATTCCCTTGCCCTTTTCAACCACTGTATCCGTCACTTTGATCTCTGCTGTTTTTGCCTTATCCTCTACATAATCAACAATCGCCCGTCCTAGCGGATGATCAGATTCACTTTCGATGGCTGCTGCTAAAAGTAAATAGTCACGCGCTTGATTTCCATAAGCTTTTGCGAACGCTACACTAGGTTTTCCGTTAGTCAACGTCCCCGTCTTATCAAAAACCATCGTATTCACACGACTAAAGGTATTCATTACTTCGCTTCCCTTAATCAAGATGCCGTTCTTCGCACCATTTCCGATTCCCGCAACATTCGACACAGGCACCCCGATAATCAGCGCCCCCGGACATCCAAGTACCAGAATCGTGATTGCTAAGCGAACATCTCGTGTCATTATCCCAACAAGCGCGGCTAAAACTAAAATAAGCGGAGTGTAATACTTGGCAAAGCGATCAATAAAACGTTCTGCCAATGACTTGCTGTCTTGCGCCTCTTCCACTAACTCGATAATTTTTCCAAAAGTTGTTTCTTCACCAACTCGTTGCGCTTCGATTTTTAGCGTGCCATTTTCCAAGAACGTTCCAGCAAATACCTGATCGTTCTTTTCCTTAAATACCGGATTTGATTCGCCGGTAACATTTGCTTCATTGAGATAGCCGGTCCCTTCGATCACATACCCGTCCACAGGAACCTGTGCTCCTGTTTTAACTAATAAACGATCACCGATTGTGACTTCATCAATGTCGATTTCTTCTGCGGCATTTCCTATCAGTCTCCAAGCCGTTGCAGGTGCCAGCTTTACTAGTTTTTGTATTGCTGAGCGGGTACGCTCCAATGTTTTTTGCTCAAGTAAATGGCCTAGTAAAAACAGGAAGGTCACGATCGCTGATTCATTGTATTCGCCAATAATGAACGCACCGACCACTGCAATGGTGACTAACAAATCAATACTGATGACCTTCACCTTCGCTGCTTGATATGCTTGAATCGCGATCGGTACCGCACCAAAAATCGATGCCAGTGCCATCCCACTATCGTAGACTGTCATTTGATGGAATAGGACTTTGGCGGCAATCGCTACGACAATAAAGCAGCCACTAACGAAGGTGATGGCTTTTTTGTGTGCGATTATTTCCTTCTGATACATCATTTTTCTCACTCCTCTTCTTTTCACTATTAGTTTACAAAGATCATAGAGAGAAATAATTGACAGCTATCAAGAAAACAAAAAAATCGACCGCAATAACCTACGATCGATCCTGTAAAATTAAATTAAGCTAATATACAACGGAACCATTTCTTCCAAAGCTTGGGTTGTCGTTTCATCAATATTGGGGATAACGGTTGTTTTAAAGTACAATTTATCCAGTTGGAAGCTGCGCTCTGGCTGCGTATTGTCAGATAAAAACACTGACAATGGCAAGTCGATTATTCATTAATGGCCTCGATACCCTGCTGCTTCATTTTTTCGACATGAGCCAACATTGTTTGCAGCTGCTCCTCAGAGTGCCCAGTCCATTCTCTTACCTCACCAACAACCTTTATAGGCTGACGCGTGCGATACGAGCGAGTGGGATTTCCGGGAAATTTTTTATTCGTAACATTAGGATCGTCCTCAAAAACTCCCGTCGGTTCCACTTGATAAATCCGTTGTGGGGAATCTCCTAACGCCAGTTCAGCACCCCAGATTGCCGCATCCATTGTCGCCGAAAAATAAACAAAATTCGCTTTAGCTTGTTTGCCATAGTTTGATTTTTTTCCAGCCTCTAGTAAGTCTCCAACTTGTAAATCAGCTTTTGTTCCATGACAAAACGGGCCTTTATCCAATCTAGCTTCCATCGAATCACTCCATCATCTTTTTTCTGTAACCGAGCAGTATAGCAAGAAAAGGCTAGAGTGTAAACTTATTCAGTCGGCTTTACTTCCGATAGCTGTTCGGCAAATTGCCACGTCTCGCCATTATCAGAAGAACGATACAGGCAAGCAAACATTTTCCCCTGATCAATCCCCGCCATTTTCAATAAATAGAATTTCGTTTCTAGTTGATTGGTACTGACCTGTGTCACCTCGTTGGGCGTTTGGAAAAGATCCAATCCACCGGTCTGATAATCCGCGGGAATTGTCACGACCGCTTCTTTGAAGGAACTGCCGCTATTATTAGTGTAGTATAGGTTCTCCCGAGTAGAAACGAAGCCCAGCGTCGGATTGACAAAGCTAACATTTTGAACCGGCTGATTAATGGTTGTCCCATTGCTTCTAGACCACGTTTTGCCAAAATCATTCGTTTGGAAGATTTCTAATCCTTCCGAAGATACCTCTGGTGAAGCATTGGAATAAACCAGTACACCGCTGCCATCAGCGAAAAACTGCGCCTTGCGATAACGAATCCTCTGAGCATTCTCTGAGACGAGGGATTTTTGCCATGTCTTGCCTTGATCGTGGGAAAATAAGAAAGACAACTCCTTTTCGTTATCGGAATAAATAAACCAAGAAAAATCTGGCGAAATATTATAGGTTTTATCCATCCAATAGCCCAGCGGAATCTCGCCGCTAGTTAACAAATAGCTGCCAGAGCGCATCCATTCTGATTTCAGCGGTACAAATGACCAAGTACTTCCGCTATCGGTCGTCATATATAGCTCATAGGTTTCATTATTCAAATCCAATTGATTGGCCTGATTCGTCCGTTTTTCTGGTGCCGTTCCCTGCTGGACTATCAAATCATCGCTCGAAAGTGGTGCAGCTTCGCTTGATGCTATGGACTTCGCTGGTTCTGAATGACCACCATAAAGATTTTGATGACGATTCAGTCCATCATACGTAAATACCCCGGCTGCTCCTAGAAAAAGCAGGCTGATCATCAGAAGCACCCATTTCTGATTTACTTCCTGTGCTTTTGGAAAGGTCATTGGTAATCGCTCGGGGTCTTCATTGACCACAAATAATTGAACGGTAGAAAAGCCCCAAAACTCTTGATAATTGCCTAAATAGATCGTCGCGCCGTCGAAGGTCGTCGTTAATTCAATACATTCTATTTTTAATAGACGAATCACGGGCTTTCGCTTTTCTTCCGCTAAATAATAGGCCTCCTGATCTTGATAGACGACCGGGTATTTCGCAGCTTTTTTCACCTGTCGTTCCAAAAATCGTTGGAACGAATGGCGCAGCTCGATTCCTTGAATCACGTTTACAATGAAAAAGAGCACCACTGCGAGCACACTAAGCAGTCCCAGCACGAGAGAAAAATGATAAAATCCCCGTAACCAATAGCCGCTGTCGATCGAGCGTACACGCATTTCTAACTGCTGATAGACAAAACTGCCGATTCCAAAAAAGAGCACACTTGTGATTATTAAAAATAAAAAGGCAGACACCAGATTTTTTTGGCGATTCTTTCTTGCTCGCTTGTATATCGGCTCTGCCGCAGAAAGCAATTCAATGATTAATAATTCCTGATCCATCCTGTCTCCTATCCGTACATTCTTTTAGTTATTATCTGCCAAAAATCAATGCATGAATAGCTTCTTTCACTGAATTTAAAAAAAGCCCTAGAGATTTCTCTCTAAGACTTCTTCAAACTCCCTGTAACCACCTGCATTCCCTTACGGATGTAAGTAAAACCTGAATAAAGAACTACCGCAATCACAACCCAAGTCAATACGTTCATATTTAAACCAGTGACAAAACGCGTCGCGATGATCACTCCAATGATTCCGCCGATCGTAATTCCAAGGCTGACCTTACGAGAATAATCACCTGATTTAATAAAGTTTGTTCCTGCAACCGGCATCAATCCGGCACAAGAAGCCATCATGATAGGAAAAGCGACTAATGGGCTCAAGCCTAGCATGTATACCATTGCCATACATGGTGCGTATAGACCCACACCGATCGTCATTAATGCGCCTAAAATAAAGTTTCCGACAATACCGACAATCAATTTTATCCCCGTCAAGCTGGTCAAATGATTGCCTGTTCCTAATAAATCAAGTAGGCCTAATTGCTTCAACGCCATCAAGGCCGCAGTGATAATCAAGGCGATCCCCATATAAAACTGCACTTTTTTCTCAGGCAGCTTGCTGACGGTTTTTGAACCAACATATGAACCTATGATTGCTGCGAGAACTAATGAAAATAAGGTTAGCGGTGCTACTTTGACAACTGTAATAAAAATAAATGCTTCAATAATAACTGGAACTGTGTGAGAAACGTTCAATGTTCCCGGCAATTGACGGTCATTGTCTAATTGCTTCGTCGTTTCCAGCAGCATCGTCGTTGGCGCGAAGCTTCCGATTCCCAGCGTATCCATCGCGTCAGTAATAAAACCAATCGCACCAGAAACCAAGAAGTTCCCACCGCCCCAGTTTCCACGTTCAGCAATCAAATCGCGAACAAAATAAAAAAGATAATAAACCAATAGGACGCCTAACAGTCCCAACAAAATTTGTACCATAATACTCTCCTTTAAATAAAATAATCAATGAAAGCTCTTTTTCCTCTTAAGATAATACAACAATTCACAAGAATTTTGACTTAAATCAAGTAATAGTTTGATGATATTCGTCAAATAAAGCAGCTAGGTTTCAATGAGTTTTAATAACGGATTGCTATTTCATAGCTGCATTATGCTTTCAAAAAAATAACCCTCAATTACTTGAAGGTCATTCACTCAACACAAAATAATTATTTTCAGGATCGGCGAAATTGAATAGACGCTTTCCGCCTTGTTCCATCATAGGATTTACATTCGGACTAAGTCTTTTCAGTCGCTCATGATAGCTGTCTAAATCAGTTACCTTTAATAGCAGCGAAGGAAAGTTATCAACTACCTCCGGTGACACCTCTTCAATAAAGCGGCGATCAAATAGAACCAGCTGGACCGCTTCAAATAATTCTACCGTCACCTGTAAAGAGTCATCCGGCATGGTTTGCTGCGAAGCAATTTTCCCGTCTAATCCTTCCTGCCAAAAAGCTGCGGCTCCCGCGACATCATCGACATATAGCATAATCTCTATTCCCTTAAGCATTTTTCTCCACCACTTCCTTTAGACGAAATCGGACCATCTTTGTAATCAATTCTCTCGGCAACTCTTTCGTATATGGAATTTGTAAAGCGCCTTTTGATGTTTTATAATCCTTCAGTTGTTTCTCAAATGCCGACATCGCACTTGGTGTCGGATAGAAACCTAGGTGTTTTTTCATCGCGCCAAAGTGAACCAAATTTTCCGTTAAATAGAAGGTTGGCATACCATAAGAGAGTTTTTCAGTGGTTTCGACTGGGAGCATTTCTTTAATAAGTTGATAGATTTCCTTAAGCATTGGTTGTTGGTCCTTTTCAGCATCATTGATGTATTCTTCAATCGGTGACATCACTTCACGCCCTTTTTCTTTTTAGTCTAGCGGAAATCATTGAAAAGGTATACAAACTTGCTTTACTCGTCCTTTAATAAATCACCTAAAGAAAAACCGTCGAAGGTCTCACCATCATAATATTTCAGTAACTGCTCTGGTGTTAATAATGAAGAGGTCATATCTTCCTCTTTATCCTCCACCTGATTCAAGGCTGCATATTCCTGGTATTGCTCCGCTAACTGGCGATACATCGCTTTTTTCGAAGGTCCTTCTCCTGTGATAAACGGCAACTCCTTAATGTGCCCACGATAAAGCGGCAATTCCCCTACCCAGTCAATCGGCTGCTCAACAACAGTCAAATGAACGTCGTCAAAAAGGTCTTCATACATTAGTTTTCTTCCTCTCGCATTTTTCGGTATTGGCGCGGTGTAACTCCTACAAGCTGCTTAAAGCGTTTATAAAAAAAGGCTTTATCCTTGTACCCCAAGCGCTCTATGATTGTTTGAATGGTTAGATCTGTTTGCTCCAAATAGCTTTTACAGCGTTCGACTCTTCTAAACAAAACAAGCTCAGTAAATGTGTGCCCCGTCTTTTCCTTTAACAGACTTGACAAATAATTCGGATGAAAATGAAATTTTTGAGCAACCTCCTCTAAGGTCACTTGTTCTAACCGAGCATCGACATAAGTTAAAATTTCCTCTGTTAATTGTCCATTAGATACAAAGTTGTCCTTTGCGATCAGCCGTTCGGGGGCTGCTTGGCTAATTTCCACGATCAAAAGAACAAATGCAGATTTGGTCACTTTATTGTTAAAGTATTCCATCTTAACCACTTGCTTCAGCAGCAACAGCGCGTAAAAATGCACATCCGTTTCCTCCGCAAAGTCATAAATCAAAAAACGTGGAACATCACTCAATTCAACACTCAAAGCTTCAACAAAAAAACGATAAAGCAGCGGCTCTTCAAAAAACTGTCCTAAAAGCGATTCCGCAAAGTAGCCTGCTTTAAAATAAAAAGCAATGATTTCCGTTTCTAGGTTGCCCTGATAGGAAAGAATCGTGCCCTCATTAGCAATGATCAATCCTCCAGTCCTCAACGCCTTTTCTGAACCATCAATCCTGACAGACACAGCTCCTTTCATCACGTACAATATACGTATGAAACCAGTAGGAACCTCGATCCGATCCCTTGTCTCCTTTGTTACAAAGGCCGCGATTTCCCGCTGCGGATTATCAGCAAAGCGTTGAACCTCATCACTCATCTGACCATCTCCAACTAAGTAGCAATCCAATGTTTTTAGAAATTGATAGAAGCTGGTGTACTGCGCTTTTGTTACCTCCATTTTATCCCACCTTAGAATCAAACACTTTCTTCTTTGTCTACACTATTTTAAATAAGGCTCAATAAGCATATAATTTCTTTATTGATTGTACCATGTTTAGGTATTTTAAACATTTGATTCAAACACTTTCCGCAGTTAAACGGATTAAAAACAAGGAGGATGTACAATGAAAATTGGTTTTATCGGTGCCGGCAATATGGCATCTGCAATTGTTGAAGGAATGGTTCAAAAAGGCTTTAGCAAACCAGAAAACATTTACTTATATGATATCGCAACAGAGAAAGTCCAAGCATTCGCCGAAAAAATCGGCGCTCATGCACTTAGTGATCCGCAAGAAGTTATTAAAACAGTCGACACCTTAATTTTAGCGGTCAAACCAAATGTTATTAAGGGAGTCTTATTAGAAGCAAAAGAGGCCATTCTGAAAAACGACCCATTGATCGTCTCTATCGCTGCCGGAACGAGCACGGAAGCCATCTACGAGGTGTTTGAAACCGATCAGCCGATCCGAATCGTTCGAGTGATGCCGAATATGAACGCGATGGTCGGCGAGGGTGCCGCAGCTGTATGCGGAAATCCGAATGCAACGAAAGAAGATGTTGCAGCTATCATTGACCTATTTAATGCAGTCGGCAAAGCATGGCCGTTAGAAGAAAAATATTTCTCCATCTTCACAGCCATCGCTGGCAGTTCACCAGCTTACACCTTCCTATTTATTGATTCGATTGCTCGTGCAGCAGTGAAAAATGGCTTGCCAAAAAATATTGCGTTAGAAATGGCAACCCAAGCAGTTTTAGGCAGTGCCGAGACCTTAGCCTACAGTAAAGAAAATCCATGGGAGCTAATCGACCGCGTAAGCTCACCCGGCGGAACAACCGTCGCTGGAATCGTTGAACTAGAAGACAACGCCTTTATCTCAACAGTGATTAAGGGAATCGATGCTACGATTCGTAAAGATGAAGAATTAGGAAAGAAATAGACTAAAAACAGGTGTCTCTCTCAAAACTGAGAAAGACACCTGTTTTATATATTCCCTAAGAAGCAACTTTTTCCGGCATAACCTTTTTTACATATGAATCGGCAAGCCTAACCCAACTTCACAAGCATCCATCACCATCTCGGATAATGTAGGATGCCCATGGATCGTCAGCGAAATATCTTCTAACGTCAGATAAGATTCGATCGCCAGAGTGATCTCAGCCACTAGATCACTGGCGTTGACACCGACGATTTGGGCACCTAAAATTAGCTCCGTCTCCGCTTCAAACACTAAGCGGACAAAACCTTCAGTCGCATTTAAGGATAACGCGCGGCCATTTGCTTGCATCGGAAAATTCGCCGTCTTAGCTTTGATCCCTTCCGCTTTGGCTTCTGCCAACGTATAACCGACTGTTGCTACTTCTGGATCGGTAAAACAGATTGCTGGGATTGCGCGATAATCTTTAGCGACATTTTTCCCGCCGATGACTTCTGCCGCGACCTTCGCTTCATAGCTTGCTTTATGAGCAAGTGCTAAGCCCTCAACAATATCACCAATAGCAAAAATATTTTTTTGAGACGTTCGGTATTGTTCATCTACCTTGACTAGATTTCTCTCCGTCAGTTTGACTCCAGCCTTTTCCAAGCCCAAGTTCTCGGTATTCGGTCTTCGCCCGACTGTTACCATCACGTAGTCTGCTTCGATCATTTGCGTTTTACCTTTAACTTCAAACTCTACTGCCACACCATTTGTCGTTTCAACAGCTTTTTTGGCTTTCGCATTCGTAAAGACTTCTACGCCATTTTGCTTGAAACGTTTCGCCACTAACTCAGAAATATCACTTTCAAAATTCGGTACAATATTCGGACTGCCTTCAATGATCGTGACTTCCGATCCTAGATTACGATAGGCACCGCCGAGCTCCGATCCGACGATCCCGCCGCCGATAATGATCAGCTTCTTCGGAATCTCTTTTAGGTTCAATCCGCCAGTGGAATCCAGCACCCGACCGGCAAACGTAAAGCCGGGAATTTCGATCGGGCGGCTGCCGGTTGCCACGATTGCGTGTTTGAATTCTAATTTTTCTTCACCATTTTTTGTTGTGATCGTCATGCTCTGCGGCCCGGTAAACTTGGCATGTCCCATGATCACATCGGCACCATTTTTCTTTAAGAGCATACCAACGCCAGAGGTCAGTGTTTTTACGACCTGCTGATCCTTCCACTGCTGCGTCTTCGTAAAATCCAGCTGTGCTTCCTTGACACTCAAGCCTAGAAAGTCAGAATGCTGTGCTTCTTGATAGCGATGACCTGCAGTGATCAAGGCCTTTGAAGGAATACATCCGACATTCAAGCACACACCGCCAATATGCTCTGCTTCTACTACAGTCACCTTTTGTCCTAATTGCGCTGCGCGAATGGCTGCGACATAACCGCCAGGTCCGGCGCCAATTACGACTGTATCTGTCTTTTTCGTCATGGTCAGCCTCCTCTACAGCAACAAACTCATTGGATTTTCCAGCAGGTCAACGATCATACTTAAGAACGCTGCGGCTGGTGCGCCATCAGCCACTCGATGGTCAAAGGACAGGCAAAGATTCAACGCGATAATTGTCGCTACTTGTGGTCCTTCTGGCGTATCTTCAACGACAAGCTTCTCATAGCTTCCGCCAACACCTAAAATCGCCACTTCTGGCAAGTTGATGATTGGGTTAAAGGTTTGCACCTTGCTGCGGCCTAACGAGCTGATAGTGAAGGTGCCGCCGCTCATTTCCGCTGGCATCAATTGACCCTCACGAGCTTTCTTTGTCATAGCCTTGACCGCTGCTGTCAGATCGCTTAAGCCCATTTGACTGGCTTGCTCTACGACTGGCACCACTAATCCTGCGTCCACAGCCACCGCAACACCAAGATTGACCTGATCAAATTGCTTGATTCCTTCTTCATACGCATGTGCGTTAAATTCAGGATATGCCTTTAACGCCACCATTGCTGCTTTTGCGATGATCTCTAGGAAGGATAATCGTTGATCGGTACGTTCCTCTACCATTGGCAATAATTGCTTCCGCAGTTCGATTACTTTAGTTAAATCAACTTCGGCATTCATGGTGACATGCGGAATCGTCTGTTTGCTCTCTGACATCTTGTCTGCAATAGCTTTACGCATGCCGCTCCAAGGAATCAGCTCGCCTTCTGTCGCTGCCGCTTTTGATGCAGCAGCTGTGGCTGGTTCTTGATATTCCTTCACGTCCATTGCTTGGATTCGACCTTTCGGGCCAGACCCCTGAACCTTTTTCAAATCGATTCCCTTTTCTCTGGCAATCCGCCGCGCTGCTGGTGTTGCCCGAACTTTAGTCGTTGCAGCGGCTGTTTCTTGCGTTGGCTCCGCTACCGCTTCGGCAGCCTTTTCAGGCTTTTCTTCAACTGCCGCCTCGGCTTCACCACTCGGCATTTCCGCAGGAACGTCTTCCCCAGCTTCACCGATGTAGGCGATTACAGAATTTACTGGAGCGCTCTCCCCATCGCCAATATATTTTTTGAGTAAAATTCCTTCATCATAGGCTTCCACTTCGATCGCGATTTTATCGGTCATCACTTCAAAAATTGCTTCCCCGATCTCCACAGAATCGCCTTCATTTTTCAGCCACGTCGTGATCGTTCCAACATCCATCGTGGAACTTAACTTCGGCATCAATACTTCATTCGCCATTTTCCAGTCCCCCCTATGCCATCAATCCGCGACAAGCTTCAACAATGTCTTCTACTTGCGGTACAGCTTTTTTCTCAAGCTCTGGATGATACGGCATTGGAATTTCTTTTCCGGCTAAACGAATGATGGGCGCGTCTAAGAAATCAAAGCATTCTTCCTCTGCGATCACACTGGCTAATTCCGCACTAAACCCACTGCGCTTCACGGCTTCCGTCACAACGACCGCTTTCCCAGTTTTAACCACTGAGTCAATAATTGTTTGCTTATCTAACGGCACCAAGGTCCGTGGATCAACGACTTCAATTTGAATCCCTTCCTCTGCTAAAATATCTGCAGCTTCCAACGCTTTATGCACCATGATTCCAGTTGCTACAACGGAAATATCAGAACCTTCGCGTTTGATATCCGCTACACCGATAGGAATCGTGTATTTGCCTTCCGGTACATCAGAACTCGTTCGATAGCAAAGCTTATGTTCATAAAACATCACAGGATTATTGTCTTCAATCGCCGCATGTAGGAGACCTTTTGCGTCATATGCAGTCGCTGGCTGAATGACTTTTAGCCCAGGAACATGAGCTGTCCAGTTTTCCAAACTTTGCGAGTGCTGCGCCGCTGCTCCTGTTCCTGAACCGCCAGGCGTCCGCATTACCAATGGAATCTTCGCTTTCCCACCGTACATATAACGAATTTTTGCCGCCTGATTGACAATCTGATCCAAGGCAATCGTAATAAAATCTGAAAATTGTATCTCAAAAATCGGACGCATTCCAGTCATAGCCGAACCAACTGCTGCTCCAGCGATCACTGACTCAGAGATCGGAGTTGAGCGTACTCGTTCTTCACCAAATTCTTCCACCATTCCGCGGCTCACACCGAAAGCGCCACCATAAACGCCTATGTCTTCGCCTAACATGAAAATATCTTGATCTTCCCGCATCGCCTCAGACATTGCTTCTCTGACAGCCTCCGCGTAAGTGATTTCTCTCATCTTCTGCTCCTCCTATTTCGTATTAACGTATTTATTTTTCTAAAAGAAAAATAAGTTTGATTCTCACCACGCATACCATTTTACTAACTTGCTAAAGCAATAAGTAAAACTGGCATCCTATTTCCTCTAGTCTGAATAAACGTCTTCGTACATGCTTTCGATCGCTGGCATTGGGCTTTCTTCTGCAAAGGTCACTGCATCTTCAATCGCTTGCTTTGCAGCTAGACGAATTTCTTCCGCTTCTTCTTCAGTAAAGATTCCCGCCGCTACAAATTTTTCACGAGCCAGTTTAATTGGATCGCGATTTTTGCGCCAATCCTCTTCCTCTTCCTTCGTACGGTATTTCTTCGCGTCAGATTTCGAATGACCCTTCCAGCGATAGGTCATGGCCTCTATCAAGGTCGGTCCCTCTCCGCGACGGGCTTTTTCAACCGCGTCATAGGTAGTATTGATGACTTCAATGACATCATTTCCTTCTATCGTAATGCCCTCAATGCCATAGGCTTTCGCCCGTTCTGACAAACGATCAACATTCATCATAGTTTTAAATGGTCCGCTCATTCCGTATTGATTATTCTCAATGAAGAAGACTACTGGTAACGACCAAATCGAAGCTAAGTTCAATGATTCATGGAAGCTTCCTTCATTGGTTGAACCGTCGCCAGCATACGCCAAAGCAACCGTGTCATTCTTTTTCAGTTTTGAGGTTAACGCGGCTCCGGTCGCAATCGGGAACCCGCCACCCACGATACCATTTGCGCCTAGATTTCCAGTATCCAAATCAGCGATGTGCATCGAACCGCCTTTCCCATTGTTGGTTCCAGTGGTACGACCGAATAGTTCTGCCATCATTTCATTGATATTCGTTCTTTTTGCGATCGTTTGTCCATGTCCGCGGTGAGTGGCGGTGATCCAATCCGTTTTTCTCAAAACCGCTCCGCTACCTGCTGCTGTTGCTTCTTGACCCACCGCTAAGTGAGTCGTCCCATGGATCAAGCCTTTTGCAAAGAGCTGATCGACTTTCTCATCAAAGAAACGGATTACCCACATTGTGCGATAAAGCTCTACTAAGTTTTCATCCGTCAAACCTGCTCGATTTGGAATCGAGATGTTTTTCGTTGCTGTCATCATTTATGCGCCTCCATTTTATTTATCTTCGTCTAGTAACGTTTTCGCTGTCTCTTCATCGGTGATCAACACATTGACTAAATTGCCTTTTAACGCTGCACGAATTCCGCTAACCTTTTCTTTGCCGCCAGACACACCGATACGTTTCGGAATCTTCTTCAATTCCGCCAAACTGATCGCTAACACTCGATCATTCCACGTACAATCCGCAAGTTTTCCCTCCTCATCAATAAAGTTGTAGCAAATATCTCCCGAGACATTCCCAGCAGATAATTCCTTTCTTAATGGCACCTCTTCATTCGGCAAATATGCTTTGGTCATAGTGGAATAGGCTGGTAACCCGCCGATTCCGACTAATGCGATATCTGCTTTTTTGCCTTTATCAAACACGTTTTTGATAAAGGATTGTGCCATGAATACCTTTTTCGCTTCAGCTGAATCTACCGTAATTGGTGCATGGAGCTCTAGCACCGCTCCGCCACTTTTGCGAGCAAATATCTCACAAACCACATTGGCCTGTAACGCTGTATGCTCCTGACCTAACCCGCCAACCAATGGAATAAAACGAATGTTTTCCATTTGATTTTTCGGCAGGAAATTTTGAGCCGCCTCATGAACGACCATCCCGGCAGAAACGCCGATAGTTTCATCACCTTTTAAGATTCGCGACAAGTATTTTCCAGCCGCGATGCCGATCCGTTTATTCAACATTTCAGCCGCTGCCGGCGCAATACAAATCACCTCAGTCAAACCAAATTTTTCTACCAGCTTCTCCTCTAGCAAGCGATAAGGGTGAACCAGATCATCATGAATAATTATTTCTACCAATCCTAGGGAACGCGCCTTTGCTAAATACTTAGAGACCAGCGATCGGCTAATATTGAACTTTTTTGCAACCTCCGATTGTTTGGCTCCTTCTTCGTAATACATTGAAGCAATCTCCGTCAGTAATCGTGCGTCGTCGGAATAACTCATCTTTTATTCCCTCCTAAGGCGAATCTTTCTTAATTACGTCCAACTATTACCATATGTTCCTATATTTAACATATGTTACAATGCCATCATAAGAGGCTTTACTCCGAGAGTCAACGCTTTCAACAAATGTTTTTATTCACAAGCTCATCTTTACAAAATGTTCCAACGACGCGATTTCCGTAACAAATGTCACGACCCTTCACAAACTTCTTTATTTCGGCATTTATCTAAGAGCAGATAAAAAAATTCATAGTGAAAACCATAAATTATTGGATGAAACCAGACCAATAAGGAGGATTTTCACTATGACTTATTTCTAATACACGATAAGAACCTAATGACATCTAGGTATTAGCATTTAAACTTTAGGCAGTTAATCCCACCAAGCATAACGCCCTTACTTCTTCAGGAAGTCCTAGTTCTCCTTCTCATCCTTATCATAATGGATGCCTGTTCCTGATTAAAGACAACCTTTTTTCATCATTAATCATGAAAGGATAAAAGAATCATAGCTGCTTTTTTGTTGTGAAATCAAAAATTGCGCCGCTTAAATTTTCTCCAGCAGTTGCTGGCAACAAGTATCCATATTAAATTTTGTGATAAAGGCTGTGCCATCGATAATTGGGACATCCGTCGTAAATTGTGGCTGACCGATTGCTACGATCGCTGAGATTCCGTCTGCTACTTCCGTTACATCGTAAATACTTTTTCCTTCCACGCTAACAGTCAGCCCTTTGTCTTTCATAAAAGACTCAATGTAATTGACTGCAAAATTGCGTTTATTCTCTGAGGTACCTGTAACAACTAAAATATTTTTCATATGTTCTCCTTAATAGGTTCGTCCACCGTCTGCTAAAATAATCTGTCCATGAATATAGGAACTTTCCGGGCTTGCCAAAAACAATGCCAGATTGGCGATATCTTCTGGTTGTCCGATACGTTGAATCGGAATCTTTTTCAACAACTCTTGTCGGCTTGCCTCATCAGGATAAAGTGTATCTAAAATATCCGTCTGAATCACTCGTGGAGCAATGGCATTGACATTAATTCCTCTCGGTCCAAACTCTTTCGAAGCTGCTCGCATTAATCCATGCTGTCCGGCTTTTGAGGAGGCATAATGCATCCCACCGCCAGTTCCTGTGATGGCTGAACCGGAGGTAATGAAGATGATCTTCCCTTCATTGTCGGAAAAATGCTCATAGAATGCCTTCAGTGTATAGAAGGAGCCATCCAAATTAATTCGTAGTACACGCTGCCACTCCGCGATCGTAATTTCTTTTATCGAATGCAGATAACTGATCCCAGCGTTAATCACTAAAATATCAAGACGGTGAAAATACGCCACCACCTGCTCACTGGCAGCCTTCAATGAATCGGGATCTGAGACATCTGTCTTAATGAAGAGCGATTCAGCGAAGGCTTGCGAGAATTCCGCCGCGGTTTGTTCCCCGCTCGTTTGGTCGAAGTCCAAAATCACTGTAAATGCTCCAGCCTCTGCAAATTTTTTGGCAATGGCTTTTCCGATTCCTTTCGCAGCCCCCGTGACTACCGCAACTTTCCCTTTCATAGGTCTGCTCCTTTTTCATTTTAAATTTTTTTCCGTACAAAACTATCCATCTGGTCATTAAGCTAGACACGCTTCTATACAAAAATCATTGACTTCCTAGCTTAAAATATCCACGATTTTTTGCACATCTGCTTCGATTCCTACACCTGTTAAAAAGGATAATGCGCGAATCACAGGAATATCATCACTTTCATAAGCTGTAGTAGTAACAACTAAGTCAGCCCCATGAATTTTTGACGGCAGTTCAGCTACTTTGCATTGTTCAACAGTTGCGGGAATATTATTTTTTTCCAATTCCTCTTTTACTCGCATACATACGACCGTTGATGTGGCAACACCCGTTCCACAAGCGATTAAGATATGTTTTTTATTCATTCATCTCGGCTCCTTTAACTGTATTGTCAGGATCATCTTTTCCTGTTGGTATTCCATATTGCTTTTTGATGTCATTTCGCGTCCAGAACCATAGTCCACCGTACATCACTAAAGCGATGGCGCCTGCCATGAAGGCCGGCAGATTCGATGGATCGATCAATTTCAGCATGATCCATAAAGTAATGTGGGAGCTCATATCGATCCCTGAGATCATCGTTGCACCTTCAGGGAAGGCAAAGCCTACCGCATGGGCCATTGTTGTAGTCAATGCACCTAAATTTGTCGCGATGAATAAAACGATACAAATCGAAGCGATCGAATTCAGCAATCCTCTGAAAATATTTCCCTTTGAAGCGGCCACAGACCAAATCACAGTAAACGGCAACACCGCCAAATCAGCAAATGGCAACAGTCGGTTAAATGGCAACACCGCCGCCAATAAAATCGTGATCGGTACCATTAACAGTGCTACGGTAATAATCGCTGGATGCGCTGTTACAACCGCCGCATCTAACCCGATATAAACCTCTTTTCCTGGGAAACGCTTTTGAATAAAGGTTTTCGCACCTTCAGCAATCGGTGCTAGACCCTCCATTAATAGAGCAACCATTCTCGGCATCAAGATCATTACCGCAGATGTTTGCACGCCTAACTGGATAATCGCCTGTGAATCATATCCTGCCAGTAAACCCATACCAACACCTAGGACCAACCCGATCATCATCGGTTCGCCAAAAATACCCAAACGTTCCTTTAGATTTTTTGCATTGATATCGATTTTGTTGATGCCTGGAATTTTATCCCATAGTCGGTTCAACGCATAAGTCAGCGGCGCAAAGTTGACCGTCTCTCCATGGGGCAGCGAAATTCCCGGTAATCCAAAGAAATGCTCTACCGCTGGTGCTGTCCAATCGGCTAGTTTGAAAATAATGAAGGTATTTACTAAAGAACAAACAATGGCAATCCAAATCGAATCTGTCGCGTAATAAATCATCGCCCCTGGAAAAATCAAATGCCAATAATTCCATAAATCCACATCCATTGTTTTAGTCTGGTTAAAACGCAGCAATATAATATTAAAAATAAAGATAACAGGAATCAAAATGACTGCAATCGGTGTCGCGAAGGTGATTGCCGCACCGATCGGCCAGCCAACATCTAAAATATCTAATTGCAATCCTAAACGTTCGATCATCGCCTGAGAGGATTTTCCGATGGAATCTGATAGTAAGCCAATCACTAGATTTAATCCGGTAAAACCAATCCCAACCGTTAAACCAGCTCGAAACGACTTGCTTAGCTTTTGCCCTAAGATCACACCAAAAATAGTCAGGATGATCGGCAACATCGCTGCCGCACCAAGGTCTAAGATATAATTCACTCCTGCTTTAAGCATATCTAACATTTTTTCTCCTCCTTGTACTTATCACTGAATGGTCTTCAATAATTGCTCCACCTCAACAACCTTCTCTTTTGCCTTAAGTAACTGTAGATTTTGCTCGTCCTGACATAACAGCATCAACTTTTGCAGCATGACTAATTGGTCTTCCGGCTGCTTAATTGCCAGCATAAAAATAAGCTCCACCTCTAAAAAAACATCCTTACTGGCCATCATTTCAAAGGTCACCGGCTTTTCTAATACTCCCACTAAAAAGCCCTCTTTTTTAACATGAATCGAATCTGTATGAGGGATTGCGACATTGATTCCCTTTGTCGGTAGACCGGTGGGAAAGATACGTTCCCGTTCAATAACGGCTTGTTGATAGCTTGGATGAACGAACTCCGCATCAATCAACACCTCACTCATTTTAGCGAGCAGCGTCTCTTTATCATCCTCATCGAATGAATAATATAAAAACTTTTGGTTTTCTTTTCTCAGTAGTTTATTCATAAGGAAATCCCATCACTTTATCTTCTAATTTTCTTAACTGGTTCATGATCGCTTCTTCCGATTGACACTGATCCATCACGGATATGAAATCTTCCGTTGCTAATATTTCCGTAAAATAATACAAACACGTTCCGATTGAGACACCCTCCGGTAAAGAAAAAGCAATCACATATTTTACCGGATCATTTTTCTGATGATTGAAGGAAACTGGTTCTGCTAACCGAATAAAACTAGCGCCGATTTTTTTGGCCCCATGGGAAAATTCGGCATGAGGAATCGCCACTCCCGGTGAAATGACAATATAAGAATCGAACTCTACGACCATTTGGATCATCGCATCAATGTATTCTTGGGTGATCAGCTTATCCTGCAGGAGCAGATTGCCTGCCTTTTCTACTGCTGCCTGCCAGGAGTCGCACTGCTGATCCAGTGCGATCCGATTAATTGTTAAAATCGCGGTTAATCGATTGATTTCTTGCGTTTCCGTTGACAGGCGTTCATTTAGTTGATTAAAGGACTCAAGATCACCTAGAAAACTTTGATATTCTCCGGCATCAAGATATTTCTGAATGATCGGCAAGAAGTCTTCGATCATTGCTTCTTCCTTGGTAAGTAAATATTCTTGATCAATAAAATGGCGCGGTTTGATTTTGTATAAAACTTTTTGAATGCGAATGATATCCTGCTCTGTCAGAATTGGATTTACGAGGACAACCGGTGATTGATCAAATTGCAGCGGAACAGTAGTTACGATCAAATCCTGATCTTCAGGTTGAATTTTTTGCAGTACATGAGACGAATCGACTGAAATAACGTCAATCTGGGGAAACGCTGATAATAATTTCACTTTGATCAATTGAGCGGTGCCGCTGCCAGAGTTGCATACAATGCGTAGCCGAATCTGTCCTTTTGATTGCGTATGGTTGCTGTTTTCTACAATTGCCATCACATACATAACGATAAAAGAGAGTTCATTTTGCTGAATCTCAACCTCTAAATACTCCTCGATCTTATGCAAATTACGTTTAACGATTTCAAACATCTCGGGATATGATTGATAGATTTCATCAAACAAAACATTGGTAACGCTATCATTTAATGAAAGACGGTAGATCAGAAGCTTCAAATGATTTTCCAATAGATCAAATAGATCACTATTCAAGTAATATTTGATATCCATTTCTCTGGCCAAGTTGAAAATAAACTCATTGATCAAAATTTGAATCTCAATCGAATCAATCTTACGTCCATTGTTTTTAATGTAGCTTTTTCTGCGCAGCACCGAAATCAAGTAATCCAGTTCTCCAGTCGTTGTTGTGATAGCAAATCGTTCTTCAATTTTTTTCAGAATCGTTTGAGCAAAACTGGATTTTGAGCTCTCCCGAATTTCCTCCAGCATGTCAGATGCCTCAATAAATCGCTCAAATTTAATGCGCTCGATCATGATAATTAAATAGCAAATCACTTCTTGATAAGAAAAATCAGATAATTGGAGCTGCTCTTCTTTTTCTGCTTCCATTAACAGTTGACTGACGTCCTGATAACGCGTATCAGGATCAATGATTTCTAACAGAAGATTTTGGAAAATATTATTTTCCCATCCCATAGCGTAATCATAGCCATAATCGAATAGTCCATTAAAAATCACTAGCTTGGTCATTGCCGAGCGAATATCAAGCTCATCACCCATCACTTTATAGCCCTTTCCGATATGGGAAAGCAAAACCAAATTATTCTTAACAAACCATTTTTTCAATGCTTCTATATCACTAACAAGTGTATTACGACTAACTAAGAGGTATTCAGAAAGATAGTAAGTTGTCACATAATCATGACTTGTGACCAGAAGCAACGCGAGAATCGTTCGTCTTTCATCGAGGGTTAAATGATAGTGTTGGAAAGACGCATAGGTTTTGAATAATTCCTTTAGATTAACCTCCTTCGGTATTTGTAAAAAACCATCCTCCAAATAGATTGCTTTGTTTCCATTATTACTTTCCAGTTGAAAGTTGATCTCTTTAATATCGTTGCGAATCGTCTGCTCAGAGACATCAAACAATTTGGCATAGTTCACCAATGAATCTTCCTTTTCGTGCAAAATATCCAATAAAATTTTATTGATCCTTCTGTTCATTACTATCACCTCTACACTTTTAATTGTATCTGCCTCCTATTATTTCACAAGACCAATCCTTTTTGTTCGTTTCTCAAAAGAATTGTGATAGATGGCTACTAAACATCTATGATAGGCTTGGCATACAGAGAACAAAAACTTTTTTAATAACAATTTCTAACTAATAAACAATCAAGGAGGATATTAAATTGAAGGCATTGAGGAAATTATCAGCTGGCTTTGGGAATATAGAATTGTGCGATGTAGAAGCACCCTCAATTAAAGATGATGAAATTATAATCAAAGTAATTTATAGTGGTATCTGCGGCTCAGACATCCATGCATTAAAGGGAGAATATAACAAAAAAATACCATTAACTCTCGGACATGAGTTTAGTGGTATAGTCTATAAAAAAGGAGATAAAGTAACAAATTTTTCTATTGGTGATCGGATAGTTAGTGAGACAACCTATGAAGTTTGTGAAATTTGCCCCTACTGTTTGAAGAAAGAATTCAATCTCTGCAGTCACCGAAAAGGGCTGGGGACACAAGTCGATGGAAGCTTCGCAACGTTTGTTTCAGCAAAAGCCAACCGCTGTCATCACCTGCCGGACTCACTGCCGAATGAAGTCGCTGCACTATTGGAGCCACTAGCTTGCTGCATCCATGCCGCAATGGAAAAAACCACCATTAAAGCAGGTGAAAAGATCGCGGTCTTTGGCCCTGGTCCCATCGGAGTTTTACTCGCCTTAGTCGTAAAATCTTTAGGTTCGGAAGTCACTTTGATCGGAATTACGAAAGATGCCAGTCGTTTGGCAAAAGCTCAAGAACTCGGTATTGAGCACGTTATTGATAGTCAAACAACAGAACTAAAAACGCTCATTAAAGAAGCCACTAACGATTTAGGCTTTGATCAAGTGTTTGAATGCTCCGGCAGTCCGCAAGCACTTCAACAGGCATTGGAGCTTGTTAAGAAAAAGGGAACAGTTATCCAAGAAGGGCTCTTCGCAAAAAATCCTGTTCCCATCGATATGGGTTTACTATTGAACAAAGAGATTCAATTAATCGGATCACGAACTCAAAAACCAAGCTCTTGGTACAAGTCGCTTGAATGGCTAGAGACCTCAAATGTCGATCTCACGCCAATGATCACAAAAATTCTGCCATTGAGTCAGTGGGAGAGAGCCTTTGAGTTGGCGATGAACGGAGAAGAACTAAAGGTTCTGCTGAAACCTGAGTGAGCCCAATAAGTTTTTCCTGATTAATCGACAAGTTGGTTAAATGAAAAGAAGAAGACACAAAAACTGCCTGCCGAGTTTCGGCAGACAGTTCACAATAAAGTGTCTTCCAATCGTCCCTTCAACATAAAATCCAAATTCTCATGATAACAGCTGATTCTTTAGCCCTTCACCTGTCCATAATCTTTAAAGACTTCAACTGCCGTTTGGATCTGTTCCTCATTCAGTTTGGCGACTTTCCCGCCATAGGAATGAGCGACATACAATGTTTTCGCGGCTTCTTCTAAGTAGACAGCCGCATACAACGCCTCTTTTAAGCTCTTGCCGATGGTTACCACACCATGATTTTTCAACACGACAGCTAATTGATCACCAATATGATCCACTACCGCATAGCCCATATCAATACTGGCAGCTGAGCTATATGGTGCCACATTGACATGCCCCTTTGCTGTATTGGCAAGTGTTGTAACATCGCAATCGATGCGATCCACTACTAAACCGATCCCAGTCGCATAGGGCTGATGCGTATGGATCACCGCATTAACCGCAGGCATCTTTTGGAAAATGTAGCGGATCGCGATTGTATCAACACTTGGACGACGTGTACCTTCGATGATCGTTCCATCAAGTGCCATCACCAAGACATCTTCTGGGACCATCTCTTCATACATCATCCCGCTAGGAGTCACCAGTAGCGTTTCTTCATCGATTCGCATACTGACATTTCCGCCGGATAAAGAGATCAGACCATAGCGATCCAATTTTACGCCTGCAGCAATAATTTCTGCTTTTTCTTTTTCTAACATCCGCTTGCCTCTTTTTTCTTTTTGACTTTAGTATTGTATTCAGTATTGACCCTTCTAGCACGCGCCTTCAACGATTCAGGATGTTTTTCATACTCCATATCTAGCAGTAATCGAAATAGCTCCTGTCCGTCGTTATAATTTTTCGTATTCAACCAATAGCGACCCTTCAGCAGCCCGCCTCCATCCATTCGCAGGTACATCTTTCCTGCAGTTGGAAATTCGCGGATTTTAAAGCTTTTAAGCTGCGACAAATGATAGTCATCCGTCCGATTGAAAGAACGAAGCATTAGCGTATCGCCAGTTACATCCACTTCTTTTGGCGTTACTCTGGCCACCAGCGCATTCCAAAAGCTATAAAAAGCGACAATCCCTACTAAAAACATCAAGGCAGGCATTCGATTCGTGACAATTAAGGCGATCGCAATAAGGAAAACGATCAATGAGACTACTCCTGTAAGAAGAACATCTATAAAATACAATGTTTTATCGTATTCAAATCGCTTCATTCGTTCCTCCTCCTTTTCATAGGAAATACTTAGGCAGCTCCTCCGTCATGTAATTGTGCAGCTTCTTTTTTGATCCGGTTACGATTCCAGACAGCCATCGCTAATGCTACGACAGCGCCAATTCCAGTCCCGATATAGCCCAGACCGTTCAATCGAACCAGCACCCAAGTCAATGGGTTTGCCCCATCACAGATAGAAGAAATCTGTGAAGCTCCTTCTGGCATTTCGAAATTCACATTTTTAGCAGCCGTCGTAATCATCGGTGCCAAGTCAGTTGCGATCCATAGCCCGAATACTAATACGACCAGCCCGACAATCAAACCTCTAAATCCATTTTCTTTTACAATTGGTGTAATCAAAACGAACATCCATGGGATAACAGCCAAATCGGCAAATGGCAATACTGTGTTCCCAGGTAAAACAACGGCCAAGAAAATCAATAACGGTACTAAGATAAAGGAAATCGCCAATGTCACTGGGTGTCCGACACCAATTGCTGAATCCAATCCGATATAAATTTTCCCGCGATTTTGGAATCTTTCTTGAATAAAATCACTGGCAGCATCACTAATCGGAATCAAACCTTCCATCAATAAAGCGGCCATTTTCGGAATCAAGACTAATACGGCACCTAGTGAAACCCCTAAGGTTAAAACATTTGTTATGTCGTAACCGGCGATAGCCCCGATAACGATCCCCATCACTGTTCCAACTAAGATAGGTTCCCCAAAGACACCAAAGCGACGTTGGACAGTGTCCATATTAATATTGATATCGCGTACACCAGGAATCATATCAATGATTTTGTTGATGACCATTGCGATTGGCGCATAGGCTGTCGTGAATCCATGAGGTAGTGAAACCCCTGGTAGATCCAATGATTTTTCTACCTCTGGAGCAGTAACATCGCCTAGAACCATAATGATTACCATGTTTACAACAGCCGCCAGAATCCCCAACCACAATGTATCTGTAATAATCGCAACTAAAGCACCAGTAAAGGCAAAATGCCAGTAATCCCAAATATCCACGTCAACTGTCTGAGTCGTATTTGTAAAGAGCATTACGATATTCACAACTAACCCTAGTGGGATAATAATCAGCCCTACTGTTGACCCCATGGCAATCGCCGCCGCTGCTGGCCACCCAACATCAATCGTTGAAAGGCTGAGTCCAAAACGGTCAACCATCGCTTGAACAGCTGGCGACAGACTTGTTCCTAACAACGAATTGATGACTAAATTCAATCCAATAAAACCAACACCTACCGTCAAACCTGCTCGAAGACTTTTCCCAACACCTGTTCTGAATGCACAGCCAATAATAAAGATCACAATTGGCATTACAACGGATACTCCTAAGCCCTGAATAAATTGAAACACATTAATAATAGCATCCATGATTCTTCCCCCTTATTACTCCTAATAGTTACTGCCGCTTACTTTTCCATCAACGCTAAAATTCGATCAATCGTCGGTTTCGTATTCACACCTGTCAAAAAGCACACACCTGAAACAGATTCACAGTCCAAATCCTTTGGTATCACCGTTGTGGAGATCAAAAAATCATAGTTGGAAGCTTTGTTTGGTGCTTCCGAAATCTTACATTGGGTAATTTTGTATTGCCCTTTATAACCATTTTCATCCAAAATTTTTGAGATTTTTCCGTTCACCGCTGTTGATGTCGCGATTCCTGAACCACATGCCAATAAGATATTTTTCATTTTTCCCACGTCCTTAATTTAGATTCTGTTTCATTCTTTTTACGGCTTCCGCTGCCGTTTTTGCTTGAACAATTGCTAAGACTTGTTCGTCTTTTTGGAACATATCGATCAATGCTTGGAGAAATTCCAATTGTTTCTTCGGCTCCTTAATCGCCAGCATGAACATGATCTTGACTGGTACCAAGACTTCAGGCGACCCCATCATTTCAAACATTACGGGTTCCTTTAAAATACCGATTGCCATCGATTGCTTATAGACATATTCAGAATCCGTATGAGGAATCGCAACCCCCACATGTTCAAGCGGCAGGCCAGTTGAAAATTCTTTTTCCCTTTCTTGAATCGCTCGACTAAATTCGCCATTCACACATTGATTTTTTTCAAGACAGCCTGCTAATGCTGCCAACGCTGAAAAATTATCTGATGCCTCTATTTCTAAATCTACCAAATGTTCGTCTAAGTACATTTCATCCCAAAAGTCAGCCACTTAGATTGCACTCCCTTCCCCCATCACTAATTCCAATAGTGTCTCTTTATCCGTTACTTGAATTAACTGCTCCACGTTCTCCTCCTTTTCGATGAATTCAAGCAAACCTGTGATTTTACTCTTTGCCACGTCGATATCTGTATCTGAAATTGCAAAAAACAGAATGACATTTACATTGTTGATGCCCCAATTGATTTTTTTAGCCAAGGTCATAATTCCAATGGATGTTTGATTGACCTCACTAGGGTCGGCGTGGGGAATTGCCACACTGACTGAAAAACTGGTATCGCCTAATTTTTCTCTGACCCAAACTGATTCACCAAATTTTTCCTTCGCGATTCCCAATGCCTGATATTTTTCGATCATGAAATTCAAACATTCCTCTTTGTTCTCTACCTGTTCTCGGAGAAAAACAAGTTCAGGATTGATCCACTGGTGTCGGACCTGTGATTTCTCCTTTGTGGTTGCATGGTAACGTTTATAATAGGTATGAACGATTCGACTAATTTCCTCATCTTTAATCATTGGGGAAATGTACACGACATTTCTCGCCTTTACAGTGGCATCCGTAGTCACAACAACGTCATTTGAATTCAATGTCACCTGCTCAAATTCCTTCGTAGTTAATTGAATTACTTTATCTGTGTGGGGAATGATTCGCCGAATTTTTGTATAAATCAAATCACTGGTAATCAATCCACGAGACAAAACAACATAAATATTTCGAAAACTAACGCCATACTTACGTTCTAATGACACTTGGAAATAAATGACCAAAAAAGAAATTTCATCACCAGTAATCTCAATCAAGAAGCGCTGAGCTAAGCTGCTGGTGGCATAACACATCATGGAATACAATAGTAGATAACGGTTTTTGATTTCCTCCATAAAAGGATTTTTGATCAGAATGTTGCGTCGCAAACGATAAATCATTGGGATAATGTGACTCATTAAGGATTCGTGCAGCTCTTGATCACCAGAAAAATCAATATTTAATAAATTCCCTAAATCTGCTATAAGTTCTTCAACTGCTTCTTGATAACAGTCACTGTAACGTTTAGTCGATTTATAATATGGCTTCAAGTTCATGGCATACAACGTTTCGGATAAATGATAAATGTCTGGGTACCATAATTCGATCGCACTATTGGCGGAAATAAAGGCACAAATTTCATAAGTTTGCGTATAAAGTGCCAGATCTTCCAACTCGCTCTTTTGCTTTTCTTCGATAGTTATATGACAGCCTTGTTCTGCTCGTGTCAGTAAACATAAAAATGTAAGAAAAATTGCTGGAAAATATTTATTTGAAATATCGCTGGAAAACATGTCTGAAAACTTCTCTAAAGTTTCTTTGACTAACTGAATCTTTGTCTGAGAAAAATAATTCTCTAATTGAAGCAGCAGCTCTTCATTATTTACAAGTAGCGCATCAGGAAACTTAGTCATCAAAAAATTCTGATAGGCTTGTTGGATGTCGGCCTCTGCACCAGCAAGCGCTACTTTTCGTCGGTTCTGAGAAATCTTCACCTCAAAGTGGCGGAGATATCGCTGGAGATAGTCTAGGTCTTTTTTTAGCGTAGAATCCGAAATAAAAAACGTGCTCTCTAGATCTTCTAGTAATTGTCCTTTTGAATGCATAAATAACTTTCGAAAAATGGCTTCTCTTCTTCCCAATACATCATAAACATCCCCGTCATTTTCAATTGCCAGCTCTCCGATTTGATTGACAGTTCCCTTGGTACCCACTAGCTTGATGCCATGCCGTGGCACTTTAACGATCTCAATCTCTTTTTTGACTAACTCCTGATTTAAAAAATTTACGTCATTCAAAATTGTCCGAGTTGAGACTTCCAATTTCTCACTGAAATAATCCGTCGTTTTGTAATCGCTTTCAGAAAGCAGTAAAGATAGTAATTGATTTCGGCGCCGCATACTCTTATCCATTTTCTCACCTCCTTGTCTGTTTGGTGACAGCTTATTTTTCTCAGCTTTTTAGAGAAGTCCTATCCTTCTACTAAACTGCTTGTTCAATACAAAGAATAACTTCAAGAATAGCTGAACCTGTCGAAATCACTGAGAAAAGCATCACTAGCAACCTTGAACCGACCTCTTTACTATTTCTTATATTCATCTTAATCAATTTTCTATATCCTTTAAAGGCATCCTTTTTTCATCATTAATCATGAAAACACTAATGAACAAGAAATATTTCTGAAAAGACTGCTTAGCATTTATTTGAAACAGCTCTCCTGATTTTCCATTATAACTGTTTACACCTCGGAAATTTCACACTTTGTATCCTGCACCTTTTATTTGTACAGTGACTTCTCTAATCACCATCTTTATAAGCGACATTAAAACAATTATGTTATCTTAAGACCTTATTATCATGACAGATTCTCTACTTAAATTGGTTGAGTAACTACTCTTACATCCTTTTATTAACGGTTCCGTACTTTAATTCTAACAAAAAAATTGCTGATCAATGCGACCAGCAATTTTATAATTATGATTATTTTTGCCACCCATCAACTTCTTTTTGATGGTCCTTAATCCAATCTTTGGCTGCCTGTGAAGGGTCCTTCCCTTCGTTGATTGCCAGCATAACACTTTCCATGTCTTTTTGGGTCCAATGGAAGTTGTCCAATACTTTGTAAGCCTCAGGATGATCCTCTTTCAAGCCTTTACGAGTCATAGTATGAATCGCTTCTTCCGTACCCATAGCTCCTTTAGGGTCTTCTAAATATTTCAAACCATATTTAGCAAACATCCAATGTGGTGACCAGCCAGTGATTACGATTGGTTGTTTCTTCTTGATTGCTTGGCCAAGTGCCACAGTCATCGCACCTGAAGAAGACGTAGCAACCTTCCAATCAGCTAAGTTTGGATAAGCCTTCAACGTATTTTCTGCTGCATTCACTACACCGGCACCAGGTTCGATTCCAGTGATCGTTTTATTGGCTTGATCGCTCAAATCTTCAATTGAATTGACATCCATATAATCAGGAACAACGATCCCGACTTTGGCACCCTTCAAATTGACGCCTAAATCATCGACTTGATCCTTATATTGAGCAAATTGAGATTTATGGGTATTTGGCAGCCAAGCAGCCACCATCGCGTCCGATTCTCCTTTTGCGACAGATTCCCACATAATTGCATTATCTAATGGCGTCATCTTGACATTGTAGCCCATTTCTTTTAAGACTTCTCCTACGACATGGGTAGAAGCAACTTCGGTATCCCATTCCACATAAGTTAGATTGATCGTGCCTTTGTTTTCATTAGATGATCCGCCAAAGCCAAAAGAAGCAAGCAGTACGATCGCTGCTACGACACCTGCCGCAATCCCGATTTTACGTTTTTTAGTTTTGGGCATTTTTTCCGCCGCCTGTTGTTTTGGTTTGTTGATGTTTTGAGTGAAGCGGTCAATGATGATCGCCAGAATTACTAACGCCAAACCATTCACAAAACCATTTCCGACCTGTGCTCGTTGCAGTGCGGACAATACGCCACGACCTAGACCGGGAGCTCCGATCATTGAAGCAATAACAACCATTGATAAAGCCAACATCGTCGTTTGATTGATTCCTGCTAAGATCGTGCTTTTGGCTAACGGCAATTCTAATTTAAATAATTTTTGTTTGCCGGTTCCGCCAAATGAATCGGATGCTTCCACCAATTCTTTCGGAATTTGACGTATCCCTAAATTGGTAAAACGGACGGTTGGCGGCAAAGCAAAAATCACGGAAGCAAATACGCCGGGAACCATTCCGATTCCAAAGAAAGCAACGGCTGGAATCAAATACACAAATCCAGGCATCGTCTGCATAAAGTCCAGAATTGGCGTGATGATCTTTTTCGCTGTCTCATTTTTTGCCATCAAGATTCCTAAGGGAACCCCAATGACGATAGAAAGTACACTAGATAAAAGAACTAGCGTGACCGTACTCATTAAATCGATCCACAATCCTTGATTGTAGATAAAGAGCAAACCAATCAGCGTAAAACTTGTCAATCCCCATTTTTTATTGGAGATGAAAAATGCTGCAATGGTCAAAACAAGAATCAATAATAATGGCGGAATCATCGTTAATAGATTGGTCATCCCATCCATCAAAAATTGACCAGCATGCTGCAAGGCTGAAAACAGTCCTGCAAAGGTGCCTGTTAGCCAATCAGTAAATCCTTCAACCCAATCTGCAACGGGCAAGGCTTGTTGTAAAAAATTAAACATGAGCAATCACCTCTTCAGTCTCTGTATCTGCCAACGCTTCTAAGACACTCCCGCGGATAACGACCCCAACTAAACGGTCGCCTTCAACGACAGCTAACGGTGCTGGCGAATCAAAAATCAGATTGAAAATATCAGTAACCAGCATATCTTTTGGTATGCGTCGGACATTTTTATCGATGACGTCCTTCAATGTTAGGTTATTTTTACGAGCTTCCCGCGCCTTTTCCGCTGTCAAACTTCCTTTCAGCTTGCGCTTGCGATCAACCGCTAGAAGCATGCTGACTTCTTCCTTACGCATCCGGTTCAACGCGACATTCGGCCCATCAACTTCGATATTGGTCGTTAATGCTGGAACCATGATGTTTTGTGCTGTTAGTACTTTTGAACGATCGACATCTTCCACGAAGTCACGCACGTATTGGTTCGCTGGATGAGTCAGAATTTCTTCACCAGTACCGATCTGCATGATTTGGCCATCCTTCATCAAAGCGATCCGATCACCGATTCGCAAGGCTTCATTCAAATCGTGAGTAATGAAAATAATCGTTTTCTGCACATTCGATTGCAAATCCAATAATTCATCCTGCATTTCCCGACGAATCAATGGGTCTAATGCTGAAAAGGCTTCGTCCATCAATAAAATCTCTGGATCATTAGCTAAAGCCCGCGCTAAGCCGACCCGCTGCTGCATCCCACCGGATAATTGATTTGGATATTGATCCTTGAAGGTCAATAATCCTGAGTTCTCTAATGCTTGTTCAGCCAATGCCTGACGTTCGACTTTGGGAACACCTCGCACTTCCAAGCCATATTCTGTATTTTCTAAAATCGTTCGATGAGGAAACAAGCCAAAATTTTGAAAGACCATATTGATTTTATGGCGACGCACTTCCCGCAGTGCCTCTTTATCCATTTGGGCAATGTTTTTCCCGTCGATATAGATTTCACCAGATGTTGGATCGATCAAACGATTTAATAAACGAATCATTGTAGATTTTCCGCTGCCGGAAAGTCCCATAATGACAAAAATTTCTCCTTCTTCGACTTCAAAACTTGCGTCATATACACCAACAGTTGCACCTGTTTGCGCCACGATTTCATTCTTATCGCGGTTTTCTTGAATCATTGCAAGTGCTTGTTGTTGCTTCTTACCAAATATTTTAGTCAGATGTTCTACCTTAACTTTACTCAAAAAATATCCTCCTTTTAAAAAAGTGACCATACAACACTAACACCATGTGGTCACTTTGTCAAAGGAGATGCAGAAAATTTTCAGTAAATCAGCATTAATTTCAACAAAATTCACTGCAAAAAAAGAATCTCAACGATTCCTTTGAGATCCCTCTTAATGCTAAGAAGCAGATATTCACCTATAATTGACGATTTTGATCAAACAGATTCGTCGGATCATATTTTTCCTTTACTTCTTTTATTTTCTTTCCTGTTGCACCTGGCCAAACTCGCGCATTCTCTTCCTGACTCGTGTCACTTGAATAAGCGCCGTACACACCTTGCCCAAATTCTTGGATTGGTTGAAATAATTGAATTGCTTGATCGGTATATTCCTTATTAAAAAAATAAGCAATCATAATTTCAGCCTCTCTAAAGGGCCACGCATTAAAATCAGCAGTTTTTTCATTGACTGCGCCGCCAAGCGCTCGTAATTCTACACCATAAACAAATGACAGCTCCAACAGTTTTTCTATTTCTACCGCGATTTCTTGCGGGATATGTGTCACTAATGTATTTTTCGCGAATACCGGATTTTTTCCTTCAATACGAGCATGCTCATCCGGAAAGAAATCAGAGTAGTTCATCAAAATTTCAGTAGTTGCCGAAACAGTACCTAGTCGAAGCGCTTGTTCCAATACATTCTTCGATTCACTTGTTTCTTCTCCATACCAAAAATTTCGTGTTTGTACAGTAATTGTTTGATCGGGTCCCTTATTTAAAAATAACGTACTTGTTAATTTATTTGAAGCAGTTTTAAACCAATTGTGCCATCCTTGAATAAATTCAAAAAGATCCGTTATCGAGTAGTTAATCGTTTGTACAATCATTGGATTGGCAATTTTCGAATTCACTGCAGTTGCCTTATCTGCTTGGAAAAGAAATTCGGTCACTACACCAAACTGCCCACCGCCCCCACGAATCCCCCAAAAAAGGTCAGGTTCGTTCTCTTTATCCACAATGTGTTTTTTACCATCTGCCGTTATAATCGTTGCTTCGATAACTTTATCAATGGTTAGTCCAAAGGAGCGTAAAATGGTTCCCATACCGCCAGATACTGCTAATCCACCCACACCAGTGTCTCCGTGGTCACCACTGGAAATAACTAATTGATCAGAATGCAGCTTTACTGCGACATCACTCCAAAGAGCACCCGCTTGAACGTTGACAAGCCCTTTCTCTTTATCAACAACACTTATCTGATTCATTTGCGAAAGATCCAGAATCACTCCTTGATCATTTACTGAGGTAGCAGCCAAGCCATGCCCGCCGCATCTGACTGATAATGGAAATTTCTCGTTCTGATCCTGCCTGATTCTTGCTGTATAGTTAATCGTTTCTATGACTTGTTCTTCTGTCTCGGCTAAAATAACAATTTTGGGCTGTCCTACTTTAAAATCATTTGAGCGAACTTTGTCATAACGTGGGTCTTCTGGAAACACTGCAACGTCCTTCAGAGACTGCGGTAATTCTTTCTGCATAGTAAATCCTCCATTTCGCTAAAATTATTAGTAGACTTAGTCAAGTCTCTCATGTCACAAATAAATAGTAAAAAGATAGCTTCTACAATATAGTAAGCGTTATCATTTCTTAATATTTTGTCGCTATAAAGCTGCTAACATAGTAAAAAATCAAATAAAAAAGAACCAACGTATTGGCTCTTTTATGTGCGATTTATTTAGACCCATTTTCTGGGTAAAACAAGTGCTGCATTCGTTGCAATACCAGTTCGTCTCCAACGAAAAACAAAGTATCGCCAGCACAAATTTTAGCATATGGACCAGGAGACAATAGCAGCTCATCCTTTTGCTGAATGGCAATGATCGTAGCTCCCGTCTCATGCCAAATATTTAGCTCGTTAACTGTACTATTCAAATGAACCGCCTCATTGGTCAAGGTAAGCTCATAAGGAACGAAAGGAGCAACGTTATGAACACGTTTAGTTTGAGCTAATAATTGATTCAACAATTGACTCACATGCTCCAATTCTCTTTTCTGTTTTTCAACACTTTCTTGAAGCTCATTTTTGATTTCTTGGACTGATTGTACATCCTGATATTTCTCAAAATAAATTTTGGCTTTTTCCCGTGACAACACATATGCGCCGCTGCCGTGACGTACTTCCATAATCCCGAGATCAACCAGCACATTGATCGCCTTGCGAGCTGTCTCAGGAGAAACATTAAAATTACTGGCTAACGTTGAACGTGCGTGAATCTTTTCTCCTACCTGATACCGCTGGTCTGCAATCCGTTCAGCAATCTCTACTGCTACTTGCTGATAGCGTGGCAGCAAGATTCGCTTCTTGTTTTCCCCGTCCATCTACATCCCTCTTTTTCTGCAGAATTCTGTTCAAGCATAGCATATTTTTTTAGGAAAAGCTGTAATCATCAAAAATCCGTAAAAATGAAGTTGTTAGTGTTTTCGTTTTTAGAATTTGTTCATAGAAGCGCTTTTTTCATAGTTAATCTTCGCAAAATTTTGAAAAACAAGCTAAGCTGATTCAGATTATTTTTAAACTATGAAGCCCTTCTGCAGTAATGAAGCAGCTTCGAAATCAACTTTCTAATTTCGGCAAGCTGCAAAATGAAATATGGGTGAACATCGAATTCATTTTACTGGTTTGCAGATGAATGAGGATATTATTATGAACTAGGAGTGATTTTTTGCGTTTTATTGGTATTATTGGTTTGATTCTTATCTTGGCATTGAGCTTTGTCATTAGCAGTGACCGAAAAAAAATTCGGTATTCACCGATTTTGATTATGCTGGTTTTGCAATTTTTATTAGGATTTATTTTGTTGCGAACGACTGTGGGAACAACGATTGTTAGTGGTTTAGCCGGTGTGTTTGATGCACTGCTGCGGTTTGCTGGCTCTGGGGTTGATTTTGTTTTTGGCGGAATCGCCAACAAAGGCAGCTTTCCTTTCTTCTTAAATGTCTTAATGCCGATCGTCTTCATTTCTGCAATCATCGGAATTTTGCGTTACGTGAAGATTTTGCCCCTCTTCATGAAAGGTGTAGGCTTAGCACTTAGCAAAATCAATGGCATGCGCAAATTGGAATCCTACAACGGAATTGCTTCAGCAATTTTAGGACAGTCGGAAGTCTTTATTTCTATTAAAAAGGAATTGCCTTCTTTGTCTGAACAACGTTTGACGTCCATGAGTATCTCGGCGATGTCTACGGTTTCGATGTCGATTGTCGGATCCTACATGGCGTTGATTCAGCCACGTTATGTAATTACTGCGCTTGTCTTGAACTTATTCGGCGGCTTCATCATCGCATCGATCATTAACCCCTATCAATTTGCAGATGACGAATTGGTGATTGAAGAGGATAAGGAGCAAACCTTCTTCCAAATGTTGGGGGAATATATCTTGGACGGCTTCCATGTAGCGATCACTGTGGCAGCGATGTTGATCGGTTTTGTGGCTTTGATCGCAATGATTAATTTCATTTTCGCTAAGATCACCGGCTTGACCTTCCAAGAAATTTTAGGTTACATTTTCGCTCCATTAGCGTTCATTACTGGGATTCCTTGGAATGAAGCAGTCGATGCAGGGAGTTTAATGGCTACGAAATTGGTAACAAATGAGTTTGTTGCCATGACAGAATTAGCCAAAGGCAACTGGGACTTCTCCCCTCGCACGACAGCGATCATCTCTGTTTTCTTAGTTTCCTTCGCTAACTTCTCCTCCATCGGGATTATCTCCGGTGCCATGAAGGGCTTGAATGAAGAAAAAGGCAATTTAGTTGCTAAACATGGGTTGAAAATCTTGCTAAGCGCCAGTATGGTCAGTTTCCTGAGCGCTATTATTACAGGATTGATCTTTTAACTAAAACAACCGTCAAGATCCAGTATAAATGGGTCCTGACGGTTGTTTTTCAATTTGGGCAAAGCTCCATAAAATCTCGAAATGAGGTTTGCTTCGCCAGTTTTTTCACCCGAGAAGCATCGCTCAACATCTGTACAAGTTCTTCAAACAGCTGTTCAAAGGAATTATCCCGTTCCTCCTTAAGCGCTAACAGCAAAACCAGCTTAACCTTCTTTTCCTTCCACTGCACCGGTTTTGCCAATGAGCAGATCGCTACCGCATTTTTCTTCGCTTCACGTTTGATGGCATGAGGCAGCGCGTAAAAATCGCCAAACGCCGTACTAGATAATGCCTCGCGCTTTAAGACCTTTTCCACATAATCCTTCTCGCAGTAATCTTTTTGGTATAATTCCTGACAAAGAAATTGAATCACTTCGTCTCTATTGGCAAACTCTTTTTGCGGGAAAAATAACTCTTCCTTGAGAAATGTCGCTAAAACAGAGGGCGTTTGATTTTCTGCAATCAAGATCTGCTGAATCTTTTCCAAATCAGTCTCTGTCAAAAAGGCTTCATAACGATAGATCGGAATGGTTGTTTTCAGCTCCAAGGGCTCCGTTGTTAAAATCATCGATTTGTCTTCTGTTATTTCACTTGTCACAGCAAAAATCGATTCGGCAACAGACAACTCGATATCGAAGTCTTGGATCTTATTCAACTGATTCCTTACGACTCGTTGATTTCCCACGCCATAAGGTGATACTAGTAAAATCCGCTTTTTCTTATGGGCACGAATATTATCCAAAGCTGAAAGAAAGTGCAAGGAAAGATAGGCCACTTCGTCTTCTGGAAATTGAATGTCTAGCTTCTCTTGAAGAAATCCTGACGCATAAACACTTACGTTATACACAAAAGGAAACTTGCTTTTGATTTCATCCAATAATGGATTCACTAAATATTGCTGATGAGCAGAACGCTTGTATAAAGCCGAAACATGAGTCAATAAGTAGTCATTGATTTTCTCGTCTTGAGTAAAATCAATCAAAAAAATCGAATCAATACTGGCCAGTAAGCTTTTAATAACCTTTTTTAACTCCTTATCAGCTAAATCCTCGTCAGAAACAATCGAACCAGAATAGAGACGATAAATATAGGCATATTCTTTTTCCGGGATCTCAACATCAAAGCTCTCCTCTAAGCGTTTAACCATCGTCAGCGTCAACTGCCAGCTCTGGTTCTTTTCCAATACGCTCTGAGAAGCATTCAAATAGCTTTTTTTGCTCACTCGCTCTAACAATACCGCGAGATGTAAAATAAATGAAATCGTCGAGAAGTCATTGATAGCAAAGCCCTCTTCTTGATGAACTTGAACAACCGTTTTAGATAATTTCGCTAAATCAATTTCCTCAAAGTAATCCGAATAATTGTCTAAACTTAACTTGTTCGTCTCGATTTCCTGATTTAAAAATAACGTAAAAATCCGACGTTTAGCAGCTTCATCGCCTTCGATAAATAATTGATTTTGCTTTCGCTTAATCAAAAACCGCTGATCATTTTTAGCGATCAAAGCATTCAATTCTTTGACCATTCGATCAAGGGTGGATTCACTGATAAAAAACTCATCTGCTAATTCGTAAAAGTCACAAGCCTTTTGATCCAATAAACGTGTCAGCAACTCAAAAGAAATATTAGCGGGTTGTTTTTCCAGTTTTACTTGTTGAAACAAGGTATTCTCTGGATTTAAAAAGAACCCTGCTCCCGCCTTTGAAAGAACAAGCGGCAGCTCCGAAAGTTGGTTTAGTTGTTGAATATCATTCCGTATCGTCTTCGAAGAAACACCCAGCTCTTTTGACAACTGGCCCGCAGTAGAAGGTTGTTGATTTAGGGACAATTTCTCTAGAATTTTTTCTTGCCTGTGAGAAATATTCACTAGGGATCCCTCCTGTAAAATAAGTGGCTTTTGCTTTATTAATTACCCCAATAAAAGCATAGAGGACTCAACCCTCTACGCTTTATTATAACATCATGCTGATTCTGACTCGCTCTCTTTTTCCAGTTGAACGAGATTTTTCTCGTAAACTTTCAGGAATGGATAGTACATGATCCCATCAAGAACAATTAAAATCAAAACTAGAACAACTGCTCGCCAATCCATCGTAGATAAAAATGCCCCGATCGGTGACGGCATCTGCCAAGAAAAGACGGCGAAGGTTTTTCCAACGATTCCCCACGACATACATAAATAGGTGACAACCGCATTAAAGACCGAAGTAAAGATGAACGGGAAGAAGAAAATCGGGTTTAGCATTAACGGCGTCCCAAAAATCATTGGTTCAGAAATCCCAAAGAAGGAAGGAATCAAACCGATTTTCCCAACCGTGCTCAACTGCTTAGACTTCGATCGCATCATTAAAAAGGCTAAGGCTAACACAGAACCTGAACCGCCGATAATGACGAAATAAGTCCAAAAAGGTGTCGTGAAAATATTGCTTAGATCAGCACCCGCCATTTTTTCCGCCGCATTAATCGATAGATTGCCATCGCGGATCGGTCCTAAAATTCCGGCCAAGGCCGCATCGTGAATACCAAAGAACCAGAACAAATGAATCAAAAAGACACTGATGATCGTAAACGGTAAGCTGTCGGCAGCCTGGAAGCTCGGCGCCATAATATTATACAAGAATTGAACGGCTGTCGTATCAAAAGCATGGAAAATAATGAAGATCACTGAAAAGAACGTCATTAGAATCAACCCAGGAACTAAGGCAGCAAACGTCTCTGAAAGGGACGCAGGAACACTATCCGGCATCTTGATCCGTCCTATATTTCTTTTGCGCATCCAATGATAACCTTCTACTGTAACGATCGCCACAAACAGTGACAGCAAGATTCCTCGGCCATCCAAAAAGCTGATTTCAACTTCTTTGCCGTCCCAGCCCATTTTCAATGGCGTCAATACTAGCATTAGGAAACCAACTAGAGCAAACATCATTGGTCGCAAAACATCTTCTTTATAGTGACGACACAAGAAATACGTCACTCCTACGCAGATAAACAGCGCCATGGCACTCAAGGTCACACCGCTGATCCAGTTCAAAACCAAGCCGTTTTTCTCAGCAAAGCTTGCCCAAGCCAGCAGAAACCCATTTTTCGTATCTTCAGTCACTGGCGGTGCATTCAAAATAATCGGAATCGATCCAAACAAGGTGATCGGCAGCATAGACATAAAGGCATCTCGGGTAGCCTTTAAGTGGCGTTGCTGACTCAATTTATTTGCTAATGGTGAGATGTATTTATCCATCGTATCGCTAAATGTACTAAATCCCATGACTACTTATCCTCCAATCAATTTCTTGATATCCTCATACACGCCTTTGCCATCCATGATTCCATATTTCATTGGTGAGATCGCCTCAACCGGTACATCAACCGCTGCTTCAATCTGAGGCTTTAGGAAGCGAATTTGCGGACCAATCAATACAAGATCCACACCCTCCAGAAAATCTTGATATTCCGATTCACTATAGGCACTGACTTCTAAAGTATGATCTGACGCTGCCTCAATTTTTTTCGCTAACATCCCGGTTGACATTCCCGCGTTACAAACCAACATGATTTTTTTCATTTTCTCGTCTCTCCTTATTCAGATTAATGGATTTATTTTTCTTCCAGAAAAATAAGTCTGATTTTCATGCCGTATACCATCCAACTATGTTGTTCCATGCTTTTTGTTGATTTTGACGCTATTTTTTATCACTAGCTAAACAGACTGGGAAAAGTTGGACTGGCTTCCTTATTCAGATTAATGGATTTATTTTTTCTACCAGAGCCGTATTCTATTCAAATGCTCTTCTTTGGATTTTCTCGCCATTGCTTTCAATAATATCCTTGAACCAATAATAGGAAGCTTTTGGTTTTCTGATTTGATCCTTTTCAAAATCAACTGCAACTAAGCCATAGCGTTTCTCTACACCATTTTTCCATGAGTATAAGTCAAACGATGCCCATGCATAGTAGCCACGAATATCCACACCTTGATCCATCGCATTCATAATAGCGTTAATGTGATCATTCATAAATGAAATTCGGTAATCATCGTTTACTTGATCGACGGTCACATCTTCTCTGACGCCAACACCATTTTCAGTCACATAGATTGGCAAGTGATAGCGATCCCACGCTTCAAGCAAGCCATCCTGTAAGCCTTTTGGATAGATTTCAGTATCCCATGCAGTAAATTCACTGTTAGGGTCCTTCACCTGTTCAAACCAACCTTTAATAACAACCTTACTCTCACCTTTTTTCCCGGAATGATTGAACACCAACTGTGTTTCGCCTCCGGTATAAGGTTTCACTAATGTGCGTGCATAATAATTTAGTCCGATAAAATCGACGGTATTTTCTTTGATGATCCTTAGTTCTTCGGTTTTCATGAAGCTGATATCGTAATCTTCCGCCAGCTTAGCTACTAGATCAATTGGGAACTCACCTAAAGCCGCCGTGTCTAAAATCCAGTTATTGCAATAATTATCTGCATAGCGCATCGCGACCCTTGTTTCGATCGTATCATCAACCCCATTAACTGGTGTATAGCTATGAACGATTCCGATTTGGCCTTGATAATCTCCTTCTCTGAACGCTCGTACACCTAAGGCACTAGCTAGCATGACATTGTATGCTCCGACCATTGTTTTCTGAACATCCTGAAGTCCCGGAGGATAGTTGCCGATAAAGTAGCCATTTGCGATAAACCATTTCGGTTCATTAAAGGTTGTCCAGTTGCGTACCTTATCCCCAAAATGCTCGAAGCAAACCTTTGCAAGATGCTCAAAAGCGTAAGCCACTTTATTATTCAGCCAGCCACCTTCTTCTTCCCAATACTGAGGAAGATCCCAATGATAGATCGTCACGAATGGTTCGATATCGTATTTATGACAAGCATCTAGTAAACGTTGATAGAAAGCGAGGCCTTTTTCGTTGATCTCACCTTCTTTGTTTTTAATGATACGTGGCCATGAAAGTGAAAAGCGATAAGAATTCTGTCCGCCTTCTTTCATCATCCGAATATCCTCTTCAAAACGATGATAATGGTCACTGGCAACATCGCCATTTTCCAGATCGTTCTCATGTAAATAGCGATCCCACATTGATTCGACCTTTCCATCTACATCCCATGCACCCTCACACTGATAAGAAGCTGTTGCGCCACCCCACAAAAAATTTTTATCCATTAATAGTCTCCTTCCACTTATATAACTCGCCAAATTCACCAATCATGTCCACTGCGATATCCGTTGATGTTAAATGCCCTTCTGCGTGTACCAGCAGCAAATCAACCTCATCCATCCGCTCTTCGGCAGAAAGCCTACGAAGCATCTCCGCATGCGCCTTATGTGCCATTCGAATTTCAGTTTTTGCTGATTGATATTTTTCTTCAAAGGTCTGAAAATCTCCTTGTTTAACTGCCTGCAGCGCTTCGTATGAATCACTTTTTGCATTGCCTGCATGTAAAATAATGGCCATCGAATCCATTTCTGTTCCCATTTGTGCTTCTTCCAAGTAAACTCCCTCCTCGTTTTCTATAATCCAACTATAAAGTGTTTTCTAAACAAATTAAATTTTTTATTTTCCACATTGAAGTGGAAATTCTCTTCAAAATCCGTACTAGTATAATTTCCAATAAAAAAAGAGCCGCACAGCTGTGCGACTTTAAATGGTTTTTATTACTTTTAACTTGATAAAATACCCTGCGGCAGATTCGACGACTTGTTCTATTTTATGATGCGGAACGAATGTTGGTTCAGCTACTTCTAATAGCGTGACTTCTTTCCCAAAGCCGGGAACACCTACGACTAAATTCTCTGTCTCTAAATGTAGCTGCATCACATGCTGAAGCTGCTCAGATAGCTCTAGCAATGCCCTTTTTTCCTTGTTTTGGCACCAAGACTGTTGTTGCAAAAGTCGTAATCCACTTCGTAAAATCGTATTTTGGACCGTCTTTTGGTGAATCACTTCTTTCCACATGGCTAATTTCCTAAGCAGCCTTCGCTTTCACCGTAACCGTTACTCTAACGCCTAAAGCACGTCCGGCTTCGATGAGCTGTTCTGCGACTTCATTTGGACAGTCTACATAAAAGACAAAAGCAGAATAATCCTTTGAGAATTTGTCTAAAAATCGTTTTCCTTCCTCTACCAACGATCGTCCAGTCAGGCTTTCATAAAAAATAACTTGCTTATTTCGTAAGAAGGTTTGTGGCAATTGCCTCTCGACTCCAACAACTGCTACTTTCTCCCCCTGATAGTGACGTTTGATGTGTGTCCATATTTGTTGTGCTGGTTCCGCTTTCTTTTCAAGAATAAACAATTCATTAACTTCCTTTCAGTTTTAATTCATTGCTTGCAGGAAATAGCCCTGCTGCTAGTCGATCATGCAAGACCATCACCTCCCATTCTTGCTAAAAAATAACAAACCATATTGTATCTATCATACCAGCTTCTACTTTTAAAGCAAGTCAAAAAAAGACCCTCAAGCATTTAAACTTGAAAGCCTTGCGTAATTAGCGTTGTTCTTCTTCTAAAACTTCGTATTCGTACGGTGATCCTTCATAGAAAAATTGCGTTGAAACTGTTGCATCTTCATCCATTGCGATCAATTCTTTCCGGAAGGGAAATCGGACTGCTTGCCCGTTAGCCGTTTTATCACCTGGTAAAATGTAATAAAGCTGGTCGTCTGGTGTCGGTTTGTTCAATTCTTCCATTACATCATCGACTACTTGTTGCTGGTCAATCGTTGCTGCCTTAGCAACTTTTTGATAATCCTCTAAGAATGCTGCTTGTCCTTCAAAATATGTAAGTTCCATTTTCTTCACCCTTTCAATTTAACTGTAACATCTATCTACGTTTTAACAAACTTATTCGCCCAAATCCAGACGCCCAGCTTCTGTTTGAAACACTGGCCAGCTTCCGGCAAGCTCGACACGAATCAACTGCATATCAGGATATTCTCGAATCGTTGCTATCACAGAATCAATCAAATTAGCCTGATAAGTCAAATGTTGCTGAGAGGATAAAAGCTGATCCTGATCCAACAGCTCACGATATTCCTGATTTGCTTCCACAATCTCATGAAAAGCTGTTTTAAATGATCGCTCAACCTTACGCGCGAACTTCACTTCATTTTCTGTAGTGTAAGCCACCTGCGCTTTTTCCATTAAAAAAGTCGCGTAAATTAACGGAACTGTCGATACAGGCTTAACTGGCGAAACATAATAGAATGTTTTTTCTAAAATATCTAACGAAACTGTCAGCTTCATAGTTTTCCTTCTTTCTGCTAATAAAATCAAGATGCCCGTTTATTAATTCAATAAAAGCGGCATGCTCTTTTTCATGCTTTGATTATAGCATTCACATAAGAGATACTTGTCTTTTTTATCTCATCAAACAATTTTCAAACTTAATTTAGACAAAAAAATAGGCCAAAGCTTACCAAGCTTTTAGCCTACTTTTCGTCTGAAAGTTATCATTAATTTTTAGATCATTACCGTCATCGCAGCGGCAGCTAGAATCAGTACCAATCCAATGATCGTAATGGTCATTTCTTTTTTCGTTTTCTTTTGTCCCAGGAACCAGATACCCGTCAATGTTGCTAGAACAACGGAAGTCTGAGACAGGATGAAGCCTGTTGCTAATCCATTCATATCTGGTTGGGCTGAAATCAAATAAGTCAATGCTGCAAAAGCGAAAAAGAAACCTGAAAAAATATGCTTATAAGAAACGGCTTCTGCAAGTGCCGATTTTTCTTTATCCTTCACACTTAAAATTACTGAATAGACAAGAGCTACTAGAAGCATTCCGATCGCTTGCGGTAAGAATGCATGCATCCCATCAATATTCGTTGCTTGAGGGGCAGCAGAATAAGCCCAGTAGCCGATCTCACCAACGGCTAATAAGAGAACCGCTTTCTTTAAGACGTTGGCTTTTTCCTGTGTTTTCTCTTCTGTCCAGACCGTCATCCATGCACCTAAAATGATGAGAACTAAAGCAAGTCCACCTAATAATTTAGCGTTCATGCCTGGCCAATCACCTAATGCAAATACCCCCCACAAAGATGCTCCCAATAATTGAAAAGCTGTCGTGATCGGCATCGCCCGTGAGGAACCGATCAGCGTAAAGGATTGAAAGGTAATGATTTGGGCAATCGCCCAACCAACTCCTGAGAGAATCGAGAAGACTAGATCCATCCCTGTTGGTAAACTCATTCCGTTAACTAATGCGAAAACGAAGGCAAAAATCAATGTTCCTAAAGTTGAACCTAAAATTTGATTTACTGGACGACCACCGATTTTTGAAGCAATCGTTGGGTAAAGTCCCCAACCAAGTAACGGGCCTAGTCCGATTAAAATTGCTGTTGTGTTCATAGTATTTCCTCCTTATGACAATTCTTAAAATACGACGCCGCTCTCCAATAGAATATTCGCGTAAGGAGTCATTTCGCCTGTTCGAATAAATGCTCGACTATCATGCAACGCTGCCTTCATTTCGCTATGAGGAATAAACGTCACAGGAGTTTCAGGTAAACGTTCTTGAATTTTCTTCAACATGTCAGGATTTTCTGTTTTGATTTCCTCGGCTAAATAAATCCGTTGAACTTCCAATTCTTCCAGCACATTATTCAAAACATCCATAAAGCTTGGGATACCATTATCAACTGCTAAATCAATTTTTTCTGTCGTCATGGGAACCGGCATGCCGGCATCGCCAATGCTTAATTGATCAAAGTGACCCATCTGTGCGATCACGCGTGAAATATCTGAGTTAATGACTTTACTTTTTTTCATATTAAAGATCCTTTCGTTAGTTTAATTCGTTTTTATAGGGAATAGATGGTTGTGCACCAAAGCGTTGAACTGTTAGAGAAGAGGCTTTGTTTCCGTATTCGATCGCCTGTTCCAAATTGCTGAAATCTTTGGCTAAGATACTACTCATCGCGCCAATAAAGGTATCGCCTGCTGCGGTTGTGTCCACTGCATTGACCTTGAATGCTGGTACGATGCCGCTACGACCCTGTACATCATAAAATGCACCTTTACTACCGATGGTGATAATTACTGCTTCAATTCCTAACTGATGCAAATGATCCGCTGCAGCCTTTAAGCTTGTCTCATCTGTGACCTTGATTCCCGTCAAAATTTCGGTTTCCGTTTCATTTGGAATGATCATGTCGGTTACCTTCAATAATTCTTCAGGAACATTTTCTAGAGCCGGAGCAGGATTTAGAATCGTTTTTACTCCCGCTTCACGAGCGATCGTAAAGGCTTCAACCGTGCTTTCTAAAGTGCTTTCAAATTGAGCAACGATAAAATCACTCGCCTTAATTAGATCCGTATGTGCTTGAACTTGTTTGGGTGTAAAGGCATTGTTGGCACCAGAATGAATCATGATGCTATTTTCTCCTTGATCATCCACGATGATATAAGCTTGCCCTGTCGCTTGCTTTTCCAATGTTTGTACACCAGCTAATTCAATGCCTTCTTCTGATAAAAGTTCACGCATCATTTCGCCAGCCTCATCATTGCCGATTGCCCCAATAAAATTCGTAACAGCTTCAGAACGTTTTGCTGCCACTGCTTGATTTGCACCCTTGCCTCCGCCAGCTGAAAAAATTTCCTTGGTATGCATGGTTTCACCAGGTTTTGGCATTTGCTTTACACGAATTGTCCGATCAAGATTGATGCTCCCAATGACTGTAATCGTATTCATTTTCTTCACTCCATTTCTCGTTCTTTAAACTCATTCATTTGCTTTTAAGTTAAAACGTTTTATTAAAACGTTTTAACTCGACACCAAAAATATAGCACAGCTTGAAAGCTATTTCAAGTGTGCCGTTGAAAAACGTTGAATCAGCTGTACCGGCAGGGTCTTCTCCTCCCAATGCTTCTCGGGCTGTTCAATTCTTTCCAGTAATAATCGTGCGGTCGTTTGGCCTAGCTCGTAAATCGGTTGCGCAATTGTCGTTAGTTGAGGCGTCACGTATTCGCACATATCGATATTGTCGTAACCAATCACACTATAATCCTGCGGAATTTTCTTATTCAGATCTGCCAAACCCAAATAAAGTCCAAAAGCCAATTCATCATTGATCGCAAAAATCGCAGTCGCCTCAGTTTTAATGATCTCTTTAGCTGCTTGGCGTCCGCCGTTTTTAGTTAAGTCTCCACGAATCAGAATAGCATCAGGATAAATCTCCTGAAAACCTGCCAGTCGTGTCTGAATATTTTCTGTCGCATCCTCTGGCAAAACAACAGCCGCTTTTTGATGACCTAATTGGCTTAAATGTTCGCCTGCAAGTTTTCCGCCTGTGAAGTCATCAGTCAAGACCGCATCACTGAAGCCTTCTGCCTTCTTTTGATCCAAGACGATATAGGGCAGATTTTTTTTTCGTAAAGAGTCATTGATCGCCTGATTGGAAATCGCTGAGCTGGCGATGATATAGCCATCAACACCGCGACGACTAAGCTCTTCTAGATAAACTGTTTCCTTTTTCGTGTCCAGATCTGCGTTGCAGAACATAGTCACGAAATTTTCGCGGTATAGTACACCCTCAATACCGCGCACCAAAGTACTAAAAAAAGGATTGGTGATATCGGGAACTAAGACACCGATCGTCTTGCTTTTTTTCATAATCATACGGCGTGCAAAATAATCTGGTTCATAATTCAATACATCTTTGGCTGCCAGCACCTTTTCGACAGTTTTTGGACTAAACTTTTGATCGTTGCCATTTAAAATCTGAGAAACCGTTGCGATGGAAACACCTGATTGCTTCGCAACGTCTTTAATCGTAATTTTTTTATTTTTCATTTGCTTACTCCTTGCTCATAAATAAGGTAATGCTTTTTATAAAAATCACTTTGTCTTCGCGACGTATATCATTCTGCTAAATTACTCCTGCTCAATTGCCCTAAGAATTCAGGATTATTGCGCGAACTTTTTCATCTGGGAAAAGCAGAACTGATATCCTTGCTCTAAACTCTGCTACATTTTCTCATGAATATAAACCTCTGTAAATACGACAGTGTGTGAACTTGTTATGAGTCGGAATTTTCTTTATACTGCTTATGATACATTTAGAGGAGGCAAAAATGAGTAAACCAATAAAAATAATTTTAGGAATTGTCCTGATTATAGTGATTGCATTAATTGCAGCAGGAAATTATTTCTATTCATACGCCGTGGTTCCGGCCAAAAAAGATTTCTTGGCGGAGAGTTCAGATAAAAAATCGAAGGAATTGATCGCCGCTGAAGATTGGTTCAATAATAAAAATAACCGTACAGATTGGCAGTTGACATCCACAGATGGGCTGAAATTATCTGCTTATTATCTGCCAGCTGAAAAAGAGCAGCACAAAACAGCCATCATTGCTCATGGATATATGGGACAAGCTTCAGAAATGCCGCAATATGCAAAAATCTATCATGATCTCGGATATAACGTACTAATGCCGGATGCTCGTGGTCATGGCAAAAGCGAAGGCGATTATATCGGCTTTGGCTGGCCAGAACGAAAAGACTATCTTCAATGGATCAATCGAATCGTCAAGCAAGATCCTCAATCAGAAATCGTCCTTCATGGTGTTAGTATGGGAGGAGCAACGGTTATGATGACTAGCGGAGAAAAATTGCCGGATAATGTCAAAGCTTTCATAGAAGACTGCGGCTATAGCTCTGTTAATGGGGAATTGAGTTATCAGTTGAAACAAATGTTCAATTTGCCGGCATTTCCTTTGATTCCTGTTACCAGTGTCGTAACAAAAGTACGTGCGGGCTATTTTTTTGGCGAGGCAGATACCATCAAACAGTTGAACAAGAACAAGCGGCCAATGCTCTTCATTCATGGTGACAAGGATGATTTTGTTCCTTATTCAATGCTAGATGAGGTTTATAACGCGACAAACGGGCCAAAGGAAAAATATATCGTTCATGACGCTAAACATGCAAAAGCTCTGAGCAGTGATCCTGCCATGTATCAGAAAAAAGTTACGGCGTTTTTACAAAAATACGTTCAATAAGAAAGGCTTTGCCAACTCGCTCAGCTTTTGAACAATATTTTTGCTTATTACCGATATGCTAGTTCTGCTTAATGGAGTTTAGCAGTAACCGTATGCTTAGTTTGTGTAGAATAGCTAGTTCGTAAAGTCGGACATGGATATAGCGATTTAATCATGTAAAAATTTTATATTTTCCCTATAAATAAAAAACGAGACGTTTCATCAAGACGTCTCGTTTTTTGCTCGTTCTAATAAGTATTCAGCTAAGCTATCTGTCACTGTAATATGGGTAAAAATTTTAGTTTTCGCCCCGACGTACAGCACTTCTTTTTTGCTTTCCTCGTAGCAGGCAACTGCGACATTTGAAATTTTCCGAACATCCTCAACACCTAGACCAATCACGTTTTCGTTGATCTCGCAGGTAACTTCCTGACCATTCTGATCAATAAATTTTGAATTAACATCTCCGATCACATCTAGTTTTTCCAGTTCATCAATATCCTGCTGATCAACATAACCAATCTCCGTCATCGTATTATTTTTAGAAAACGGACTAGCAATTCCCACTAATGCAAAATCAACATTTTTTCCCGCTTCCAAGACATCGCGGATTCCGTCATTTTCAATCAAACTTTTTTTAATAAATGCATTGTCCACCAGTGCAGGTGCATAGAGATATTTACATTTCGCTCTAAGTTTTTTCGCTAGATCATAGGCCAACTGATTGGAATGAACGTCTACCATCTCTGACCCTAGTCCGCCGATTAATGGGATAATTGTGGTATCTGCTTGATTTTCATATGGGTACTCATCAACGATTCCCCGCAGCATTTTCCCCCAAGAAAGACCGATCGTTTGTGCTTTCGTGATCTCCTTTTGAAAGGCCGTGATCGCTGTTTGGACTAATAAGCGTTCGGTCTCGTCTTTTCGCAAACTGCTGGTATCTAAGACCGCGGCTTTTTTCAACCCGAATGTTTCCTCTAAAGCCAGCTCCAGTTCGATGGAATAGGCGCTCTCGCTTTTAATAAAAATATCAACGATCCCTTCATTCTTTGCATCATTCAAATATTTTGAAACAAGTGAACGTGAAATACCCAAGTATTTAGCGATCTCCGACTGTTTCAAATTCTTTTTGTAATACATCGTAGCCACTTTTACGATGTCGCGATTATGTTTTATAGCCATTTTTTGATCCCACCTTCTGAACTACTTTGATCCCATTCACTATACGGTTGATCCTGCGCGCCTGCAAGTACGAAAATTATACAGAATTTCTCTGTTTACTAAAAAAGCCGAGGATGACCTATTTTCAGCACATCCTCGACCTTTTAAACTAAATAATTTCGATTACGCCACCGACTTCAAAGCTTGGGAAATTGCCAGGACTGACAATGATTGCCCCTGGAAGGATTTCGCCAATTGCGTTACGAAAATAAATCGAAATATGTCCCAATTCTTCAAAATTTGCATTTGCTTGCGAACCTACCTCTTCGATCGTAAATTCTTGATCGCCGAATTTGATTTTTCCGCCGACCTTCAACGCATCCTTGGGCTGATCCTCGAACTCATGAATCACACAAATATCTTTTAATTCTGCCGTTGCAGAAGGACCAAACAAAATAACTAAGCGTTCTTCTTCAAAGGCTGGCACCATGCTGCCGATTTCAATAATTTTGGTTTTTACCATCTATCCATTCGCTCCATTCAAACAGTTTTAATACATTCCGAAACTAGCCAACCATGCCAAGATTACGGCAGTAAAACCAGTCAGCATCCGTCCATATAAAATCGCTGGCACTCCGATTGCTACGGTTTCCGGTTTGGCTTCACCTAATGATAACCCTACCGGAATAAAGTCACAACCTACATGAGCATTAATTGCAAATAATGCCGGCAATGCATACTGTACTGGAATCGAGCCATTGGCGATCTGGGTACCAATCAATACTCCGATAACCTGTGAGATTACTGCTCCTGGTCCTAAAATCGGCGATAGGATCGGAATACTACAGATCAAAGCCAACGCAATCATACCAGGCAGTGAACCAGCTAATGGTGAAAGAACTTTCGCCAACCAATCACCGATACCTGTGTAGTTAATGATCCCAACGATCATACTGATGAATGCCATGAAAGGAATAATGTTTTTCAATAGCATATCTAACGCGTCGCGACCAGATTGGTAGAAGGTACTCATCACTCCGCCGATACCACGGGAGAAACGAACTAAGAAGCTGTCCTTTTTCGCTTGTTCTTCTTTATGCTCTTCTTTGATTTTTGAATATCTTTCTCTGAACTCTTCTTCAGACTCACGACCTTCGTCTTGTTTTGTCACAATTTTTTCTGTCACGGCTGCTGATTCTGCATCCTGTGCATGAGCGTGATTAATCGCTGCCATTTGTTTTTCTTCTAAATTCGCCTCTTCTAAGATAGTTACATCTTCTGGACGGACCCCTGAAACAAAAATATCTTCCGTGATATGTTTAGATAATGGACCCGAAGGAGAAGACGGTAAAACATCCACTGTCGGAATGCGCTTCATCGGATATACACCGATTCGAGCCGTGCCGCCACAGTCAATTACGGCACATAGAGTTTCATCTTCTGGAATTTGATTCTTAAAGCCATCACAAGCCTCACAACCGGTTAAATCAGCAATTTGCTGCGCCACCGGATGAATACCTCCGCCTGTAACAGAAACAACTTTATTTTTTTGCTCTGATGGAACTAATGTTAGACCAACACCCCAACCTTTACTTCCAGGTTTTACAAATACTGTTTTGTACATTACGATTCCTCCTTTACGCAGTCGCTTTCTTCGCTTCTCTAGCCATCATGAATTTCGTTAGTCTTTCCGTAACAATTCCGCGAATCAGGATAACCACGATCCCTACTAAGAAATACCGGACAGCTAAACTTGATTGGCTAAATCCGGCTTTCGTTACGCCGTTGGCAATTCCTAAGTAAACAAAAAGCTCTCCGGCATTCGCATATGGAAATAGACCAGTAACTGGGTGAACAAAAGAAACGGCTGCATCGTAAAACGCCGGTTTTTCCTCTTCCTTAACAAATTTTCCAAAGGTATACGCCATTGGATTTGTCAGCATCAAAACAGCTAAAATCGGCATTAACGAATAGCGTAAAATCATATATTTCGAACAATAACGGATCGCTCTATCTACACGTTCTTCACCAATAAATGCAATAACTGAATAAGTAAACGTTAAAAGTACAATCAATAGCGGAACGATTCCAGTCATGTAACCCATGAACTGTTCGCCGCCGGCTTCAAACATACCAATAAAGTTTTTCCCTGCCCATTCGATATATTTCATTATAAAATCCTCCTCTTTCTAGGTAACCGCTTCCAATTTTCGTGTGTAAATCTGCGATAATGCTTTTTCTGTTTGAGATGCGCCTTTTTCTTTTGCAACATTACTGTAATTAACCAATTGCGTTCCTTTATACGATTGGTCCTCTTTAAAACGTGCAAATATCGTCAAACCTTTACAGACATAACATTGAATAACTCTGCCTTCTGCATCCACAACTACCGCGACGATCGCTCGTAAAAGTCTTCCCTTTACGACCTCGGTATAAAACTCATACTCTGTACCTGCTTGTTCTGTCGTAATTTTTTTAATAAAACGCTGATAGTATTTTACCTGAACAATGCTCAACAGGCTCTGGCTAAGCATCAAAACGATTAAAACAATTACTAAGCCACTCATAAGCTACATCCTCTCCAAAAGCAGACGAGGGTATCCCTCATCTGCTTTAAATTTGCCTTAATCACCAAACGTTGAATCCTGAAGTTTCCGTAAACGATAAACCGTCGTTGTTTCATCAATCTCAATATCATCATAGGTTAAGAAGGTTCCATCTTTGATATCACGCTTCGCTACAGAAGAACCACCAACTAAACCAATTGGTACATTATTGTTTTTCACCAGATCTGCATGGGTTTCTAACACACCGCGTACGCAATAACCGCCAATGCCATCAATTTTTTCGCCTGCTTTAATATCCTTTTTAGCTACCGCAACAGTTTCTGAAATTGGAGCACCTAATGGAACGATTGCATGATCGTGATTCAAGACTGCTTTTGCAATCGTAATCGGTGTTTCTAAGCTTGCTAAATGGTAGGGACGATACAAGATATGATGATCGCGATCACCCTTTTTCATCAAGTAACTTAACTCATGACGCGCACCGTCATTTTGACCTTTAACGATTACGAACACACCTGGCGCCAAGCCGTCAACATATTCAACAACGCCATATTTATCCAAGATACCGCCATTTTCCTTCAAGTCTAAATCCTTAATAACTGAATCCACATCTCCACTGATCCCGTGCATTCCTACTTTGTCAGGAATGAATCCAATCGCATTTGACAGTAGATTCATTTCAGCCATAGTCTTCGTACCGTCTTGGAACGCAGCTAACATATGGCTAGACATCTGTTTAGAATCCGCTTCTGCTTGCGCAGTATCTGGGTTTGCACCAACCTTCAGCTTGTTGTTCTTGCCTTTACCAGCAACTAAGACTTCCATCCCCATGCTTTTTGCAAATTCAAATAATTCTGTCGTAGCAGCCGGCTCATCACCGTCAGATCCTGTATACACTAAGTCTGCCGCATCGTACATTTTCTTCATCAATGGCCCAATTGTGATATCCACTTCCACATTTAGCAATACAATGTGTTTTTTCGCTAATAAAGTTTCTAATGAAATTTGGGCGCCAACTTCTGGGACACCTGTCGCATCAACAATAACTTCTACCTTGTCTGAATGAATGATTTCTTTAAAATCTGAGCTGACCAAGATATCCACTTTTTTCTCTGCACTTGCATTATAAGCATCCGCTGCTCGCTGCGCGGCACCCTTATTGATATCACTGATACCAGTCACTGCCATTCCTGGAATCGTCGAAATCTGAGCAATCATCCCAAAACCCATTTGACCTGCACCAATTACCCCAACTTTGATCGGTGCGCCATTTCTTTCTCTTTCCAAAAGCTTCCCATAAAGTGTCATTGTTACCCCTCCATACTTTTTTGACATATGACAACACATTTGACATATGCCTTAAATCACTTTTAGTATAACATCGTAAAAATAAGTGTCAACGCTTTCTTTTCACAAACTACCGTTTTCTACCAATTGGAACATATGTTACAAAAGTAAAAATTACCGTAAAAAACGTGATATATCAATATCTAAAGAATATTATCTATTAAATCGAAATAATTCAAACAATAAAAAAGTCAAAATTGCACATTCTTAAAATAACGATATATAAAAATGGGGAAGAGGTCCTAATTTAGAAATATAATAGAAAAGGAGATGAGCATGAAGGTTCGTTCACAATCTATCCAGAAGAAAAAAATTTATACATATAGGATATTCAGCTATAAAAAAAATATTAGACCAATCAAAAATTCTCACAGACTATTTTAATTGTGAATAAACGAACAGCGGAGTTTTCACTTGACCAATCTTTTATTTACTTCTACGAAAATCGAGTAGAGGGGAAAGCCAACTGACCTTCCGCCCCTCTCACACCACCGTACGTACGGACCCGTATACGGCGGTTCAATAAGTTGAGTGTACGAACTGGTACTTCAAGGAGATGTCCTCATATCCTTGGTGGGCCAGTTCTTTGTCTGTTAATGATCGATGAAGAATATGACTTTTGGAGACTGACCAAATACCTTTTCTTGTATTTGACCATTCATACGCTTTCGCTTTATCGATCCCTAAACGAATCAGATTTTTCCTTTTGGTTCTCGGATTCTTCCATTGTTTCCAAATATATTGTCTGATTCTTCGCTTCAACCAACCGTTTAACTCCCTCATGAATTCTTTCATCTCACCAATTCCATAGTAGTTGATCCAACCAGTCATTAGTTGCTTGATTTCTTTTAAAATAAGTTGGATACTTCTTCCACGGTTTCTTTTAGTGAGTTGTTTGAGCTTGCTTTTCACACGCTGTTTTGCTTTTGCGTGAGGGCGAATTTTAATACCTTTCTTTGTTGGCAGAATGCAGAATCCAAGAAACTTTCGTTTCAATGGGCTTCCTACCGCACTCTTTTCTCGATTTACCGTCAACTTTAGTTGTTCTTCGAGAAATTGAATGGATTTCTTCATCACACGCTGTCCTGCTCGTTTGCTTCTAACATAGATATTGCAGTAAGTAGCCCAAGGGAACCTCCCCCTTAGGCCCTCTCAGAACCGGACGTGAACCTCTCAGCTCATCCGGCTCCCATTATCCAGCCGATGGTAATATTCCAATTTTCCAATGCGCGAATAAATTTCTTTCTCGCTTGGCGATTTCCCCTAACCAATGTTCCGCTTTTCTTCGTGCTTGTCGCTTTTTATATTTACGACGAACCCACTTCACGAGACATTGGTTGATGTAGCGCAGTAGACTGTACATTTCTGATTTATAGAATTTCATGTAATAGTTCATCCATCCTTGAATTTTACTATTGAACATATTCGCTAAATCCTCTAGCTTTTTGTCCGCTTTTAATTGTAATCGCCAATTCCTTACCTCTTTGCGAATCGCCTTTTTCGCTTTATCTGATACAGCCGGAAGAAAATTTGTGAAGCATTTTCCATATTTATTCTTGGCGCCTCTAGGTCTAAACGTAAAGCCCAGGAAATCGAATGTCGTTATCGGATAGTTCCCCATCCTATCACTATCTCTGCAGTAAACAATCTTTGTCTTATCAGGATGTAACTCCAAACCAAAGATTCTAAACCGTTCTTCCAATCTTTTCTTCAGATATTTCGCTTGCTTTAGGGATACACAATGAGTAATACCATCATCGGCATATCTAGCCCACTGTATATTAGGAAATTCTTTTTCCATGAAGTCATCAAACGTATAATGAAGAAACAAGTTCGCTAGAACTGGACTGATTACACCACCTTGCGGTGTCCCGGCTTTTCTCGAAACAGTCGAACCATCTTCCCTCTGGAAAGGTGCTTTTAACCATCTTTCCACATATAGGATAATCCACTTCTCTTGAGTGTACCTTTTTACCATTTCAATTAGATAGTCATGTCTGATATTGTCAAATAGTCCTTTAATATCAAATTCCAGTACCCAATCTCTTTTCCAGCATCTAACTCTTGTTTTCTCTATTGCCTGGATTGCCGACTTATTCGGCCGATAGCCATAAGAATCCTCATAAAACAATCGTTCTACTACAGGTTCAAAATACATCTTCGCTACCATCTGTGCAATCCTATCTTCAACTGTTGGAATCCCAAGTACTCTCAGCCCACCACTCTTTTTAGGAATGGATACTGCCTTTACCGGTTTTGGGAAATAACTTCCCGATGATAATCGATTCCACAGTTTGTATAGATTATCTTTCAGCTTATATTCATAAGCCTCAATTGATTCTTCATCTACTCCAAAAGTTCCTTTATTGGCTTTTACTTTTAGAAATGCTTGGTAAACTGCTTGTTTTGAAATATTGTATGACTTTGTTTCTTGCATAAGTTCCTCCTCCTTAAAGTTGACTTATCCTTGAAACTGGATAACTCAGGTTCTTCGCTCCACTCTCGTTACAAGAGCTTCTTCACTACTACAACCCAATCTGCCCCCATGACTGCATCGGTACTCTTTTCTTGCGGGGCTTCCGCTTGAAATACTCCCTTGACATCAGCCCGTGGGTTCCCACGTTCCATATAGACGCCTATGTTATGTTCATGCCACCTTTATGCCGCCCGCCGCCTGATCAGTAAACAGGTTTCCTCCAAGCTCATCCTAGGTCAACGACTATACCCAGTTTTGACGGAATTTATACGCTTTCGACACTTCTGTGGGTGGTTCGTATGGTCACTCATCTCCATAACACACACCTGACAACTCTTGGTTGCCTTTTCCTTAACGCTCAATACCATAGCTTTTGACTACAGCACCTTAAGGTGGTTTGAAACCTCCACCTGTATGGCGGTTTCGGCAGGCCGTCTGCCATCATCTATACAGCATAGCTGCTTTGAATAGTTTATCTATTCACGCACACTTTCATGGCGCACAGTCATCGGCGTATCGAACAAATTTATGTCCTAGATTTTCTAGCACTTGATCAAATTCGTTCAGGTAGATGTTACTTAACAGGGGAGAGAGATTGCCTCCTTGGGGCGTTCCTTCTTCCGTTGTTGTGATGAGTCCATTTTCCATTACACCACTCATTAAGTATTGACGGATCAGTTTTAGGACTTGTTTGTCCTTTACTTTCCGCTCAATGAAATACATCAGCTTATCGTGATTTACGGTGTCAAAGTAGGCTTTCATATCAATGTCCACCACATATCGGTAACCTTGTTCATAATAAGATTTTGCTTTCTTCACTGCGTCATGTGCGCTGCGATTTGGGCGAAACCCATAACTATTATCTGAGAATTCTGGTTCAAATAGCGGTTGTAACACTTGATTGATTGCCTGTTGAAGCATACGATCAATAACCGTGGGAATTCCTAGTTTTCTTACACCGCCGTTTGGTTTCGGTATTTCTACTCGCAAAACAGGCTGAGGTTTATAGTTCCCTTGGCGTAAATTGGATAGTAATTCCTCGCGGTGCTCTTTCAAGTAAGGAAGCAGTTGATCGACGGTCATCCCATCTGCACCAGCCGCCCCTTTATTTCTGACTACTTGAAGATACGCTTGATTGAGATTATTCCGCTCTAGAATTCTCCCAAACAGATTTTCTACACCATCTTGTTTCCTCTGTTCACCGCAAGAAGTGCTGCGCACTTCATCATACCCTTCGTGTTCCACACTAGCTCTTTGATGATAGCCAAGTTTTCTTGTTTTCTGCGGTCGTCGCATCTTCTCACACCTCCTAAATTATTCAAGATTCTTATTGTTCAGTCCTTCGTAACGGTCAGTGTCGTTACTACTATGACCTCGGCTGACTTCTCATGATTCACCATCATGTCGCCATGATCGTTGTGCTGGTTTGTTTTCATTCAACGCCCACAACACCCTCATGAGATCTCCCCCGGTAAGAGTGAAAACTTTCCTCCTATGTAACTGCTAGATTTACTGTATAGGTTTCGGGCAGTATTGGACTTTGTCTTGTGATGAAGACTTATCCGACCTAATTCAGCCTTGTATCTAGTTTCTGTTCGTCAGTTCAGGAGTTTGCGTCCGACTTCCTTCAGCCACAACCTCACGATTGCCACCTTGTCTTTCGCTAACAGTTCCTACTGCCAAGCCTGTAGTGGACTTTCACCACCAAGTTTTCACCCATGCAGGGCGCACAACAAAAACCGCCGCCTTGACTCCCGTCAAAGCAGCGGTTTATTATTGTTGCCCATAGGTTTCGAACTTTTCTAGAACTTCTTTCATTTGTCCTTGATTTAGTAGTTTTGGTGTACCAATGCATCGCGCTCGGTAATCGAGTTTAGCAATAAACTCGATGTCTTTCGCCACACCAAAGGCACTGGATAAGTCTGGGCCAATGGTCAAAACGCCATGGTTGCCTAGCAAGATTCCGTTGTCTTCATGAATAAAGTTAAAGGCTTCCTCGGCTAATTCCCGAGTACCGAACGTTTTATACTCGCAGCAACGAATTTTCTCCCCTACAGAACCAATGATGTAATGCAATGGTTCAATCTCCTGCTGCAGACAGGCAAACGTCGTCGCGTATTCTGAATGAGTATGAACAACTGAGCGAATGTCTGGACGATTGGCGTAAAAAATACTATGAAGATCATATTCACTTGAAGGTTTACGATTGCTCTCCAACACATTGCCATGAAGGTCCATTAGTACAATGTCTTCTGGTTCTGTTTCAAAATAAGGAATGCCGCTTGGGCTAATCAGCATCGCTTCTTCTTCAGGTAGATAAATGCTGATGTTGCCGCCAGTACCTGTCGTTAATTTTTCAGTGATAAGTTTCTTGCCATAGTCAACGATCAGCTCACGCTCTTTTAAATGCTTCATCTTCTTCTCCTCACTGCTATTGATGATTCTATTTTTATCACGTAATCATTCAATCAATAAAAATTATTTTCCGGCTGCTCTTTGATATAGCGTTTCAAGTCATAGGGTGAAAAAATTCCACGATCCGTCACAACTGCTCCAATTAATTCTGGCGGTGTGATATCAAAGGAAGGATAAATGGCCTTGACCCCGGCTAAAGTATGCTTGATCCCATTTAACTCCATGACTTGCTCAGGATCGCGCATTTCGATTTTGATGCTTTCATGACTTGTTTTATCTGTATCTGGAATACCTGTAACAAAGTAAGGAATACCAAATTTTTGCGCCAAAATTGCGATTTGATACGTACCGACTTTATTGGCAATATAGCCATCTTGAGCGATCGTATCCGCCGCCGAAGTGAATAAATCGATTTTTTCATGCGCCATTAAATAAGCGATCATATTATCAGAAACAACGGTTGTGTCAAACCCCATTTCTGCACAGCAGCTGGCAGTTAATCGCGCACCTTGCAGATATGGACGCGTCTCCGCACAAAAGAAACGCAGCGTTTTGTTCTGTTCGATCGCTTCTCTCAGCAGCATCCCAATGATCGTTTCACCAAAGCATTGCGTCAGAACGGTTCCATTATCCGGGATTTTTTCGATCAAGTATTTAGCCACCTGATCCATTGTATAATAACGGCGATTTAAGGAACTGATCGTATTTTGCTTGATCGCTTCGGTTGGATCTTCCCCTTTGTCCAATGCTTGCTCTGCTACTTCTACACATTTTTCTGTGATCAGTGTCATGCGATTTGCTGTTGTCGGACGGGCGTTGGCAATCGTGTGAGATGCTTTTTTTAGATAAGCGATCTGTTCTTCTGGTGCGAAATCGCGGCTCTCTTCCGCCGCTAACGCCATACCCATACCTGCCGCAGTATAAGGTCCGGCACTTTGTGTAACCATGTCCGTAATCGCCTGCGCTACAGCTTGATGCGTTTCACACTCTACAAATTCGAGCCGCGTTGGATAAATCCGCCGATCCAAAATACGGACTTTCCCCTTCTCGTACCACGCGACATTCTCATATTGCAGCAATGTTGGCATCGTATAATCTTGTCTTTCCAAATTGTTCACCTGCTTCTGTTGAAGGAATCTTGTTCTAATACCTTTTAGTGCTGAACGTGCCGCTAAATTTGCAGCAATTCCTCATCTTTCTTAATTCTGCATACTAGGAAAAGCCGAATTGACAGCTTCGTCAATTCCAGCGACTAGCTGACTGCCGCTAATAACATGTTGTCGATTAATAATTAATTGAATGCCTATTTTCAATAAAATCCGTTCAGCCGTGACCCTTTTATCAGAAGGAATCAAGGATAATTCCCTCACCTTTGAATCTCCTACCACGCGGCGAATGATCTCGGTTCCAGCATAGCCGATCGCATCTTCCATGATTTTTTGCAACATTATCTCCTTAAACGCGTGATTCCGATACAACGGAAAAGTCACTGCTTCATCGTAGACTGTCTCTAATTTTTCTTGAACCTGATCGTAAACAGCGGCAATCGTTTCCTTGCACCACTGGTGAAATTCTTCGTCGCTCGTCGAATCAAACAAATTTTTAATCATTGGAAAATAAAGATGAGCCAAAACATTGCCGATATCATAGCCTGCTGGACCATAAAAGGCAAACTCTGGATCAATCACCTTCAACCCCGTTTGATTAATAAAAATCGATCCCGTATGCAGATCGCCATGCAGCAATGATTGGGCATTATTCATAAAATTATGGCGCAGCAATGCCACCTCTACCTGTAGCGGCACATTTTCATAAAGGTTTTCTCTGATAAAACCTTCATTACCCGCAGTCACGATATTCCGTTGCTTATAATCATCATATGGCTCAGTAAATACCAGGTCTTCACTGATATCGCACATTTCAGGATTGATGAAGTCTTTGACGCGCTGCTTCTTCACGTCGCGATCTAAGACCAAATCACTTGTTAAAAGTAACGTAAGTGCTAAAAATTCCGCGATCTTTCCGCTAAAATCTGGAAAAATCTGCTTGTCAATCAATTCATAGCGCATATTTTGATAGGCTGAGACATCTTCCATTGTCAAAGCATACATCTTTTGGTCATAATAATAAACCTCTGGTACAAACTGCGGTGCCAATTCATTTTGCAGTCGTAATATTTCCGCTTCGATCCGGTTTCGCTCAATGTCTAATGGTCGCCCAGAAGAACGTAACAGGATATCTGCCTGCTTGATGATCAGACTTTCCTGTGTCGCCTGATTCACCACGCGAAAAACATAGTTGATATTCCCATCACCAATCTCCGATACTTCAATTGGTGTCCCTGAAGGAAAAGCGCCCAATCTTTCCACAACATATTGTTTGATTGCTTCTGTATCCATTAAAAAATGTTTTTGATACGCACCTGATTCCTTTGGTGTAAGCTTCATATTATCGCCTCATTCATTAAATTTCCCAGATATCTCCATGTAGTTAGGTGTTTTTCTAACCTGCAAAGGCAAGAAAAACTGACAGCTAGCTCATTACTGTTGTATTCATTTTTCAAAAAGCGTGAAAAATGGTTTTATTTTCGCACGCATATCATTTTTCTAACCTGCTAAAGCAGGAAGAAAAACTGACAAAAACACCCATCTAAAAGTTTACATTTAAAATTGTTAAATGCAACTCTTAGATGAGTGAAAATTCACGCTTTTCCTAATATTCGATTCATTTCTACTTGCAATAATTGCGGCGAACGGTCTATCGCGTCGATGGTGTCTCCTGCAATATGTGAAGTGATGACTACGTTGTCCAATGCTAGCAAGGGCTCATCAGAAGCGATTGGTTCTTCCCATAGGACATCGATACCCGCTCCTGCAATCTGATTTTTCGTCAAACAGTCAAGTAAATCTGCTCGATTAATAATATCCGGTCGCGCGGTATTAATCAAATAGGCACTGGGCTTCATCAAACGCAACAACGAATGATTAATCAAATTCTGGGTCTCTGGTACTACTCTCAAATGTAGAGATACTACATCTGAATCACTGAAAATCTCCTTCAAGCTTTTTAATTTGATTTGATAGCCTTCTTGATCTAGGCTGGCTTGATCGATAAACGCATCATAAGCACTGACCTCCAACCCTAAAGCAGTTAAGCGTTTAGCAACGATTTTTCCAATATGTCCTAATCCCACTAGCCCGACTTTTAGATTGGAAAAGGAAGTTTTGTATGCATCGTTTGGAAAATTCTGCGGCCAATTTCCCTGCTTTACTTGAATAGCAGAAGCCGCGATATTGCGAACAGTCGCATACATCAAACCAATCGTAAAATCCGCGACTGGTTCCGCATTTCGAATAACATTGATTACCGAAAGTCCAGATCTCTCTTTCACTGCCTCCAGATCAATATGCTCTAGTCCACCTCGGCAGGTGCCGATCATCTTTAGCTTTTTTGCTTGAGCTAATAGTTTTCGTGAAACAGGCGCCAAATGTACGAGCAAATACTCGGCCTCTGCTACTTCTGCCAAGATCTCCGCAGACCATTCAAAACCATTCGGTCCATCATGTTCCAGAATTTTGATAACTTCGCGAAATTTTGACCGTGTTTTTTCAGACTGCCACTCGAAGCTTTGAATAATAACGGGCTCTTCAAGTAGTAGTCCTTTTGCAGCATTTGCCAAATTTGCTGCTGAAACGAAAGGATCACCAATCACGACTACCTTAGTCACTGCGCAGACCTTCTTCCAATAAAATCCCGGATTTCGGTTTCACGTGAAACTTTTCTGCTAAATCTAAAAGCTGCTGGTCTGTGATCTGCTGCTTAATTTCTTGTTTGGCTGAGCAAATTTGCAGATAGATTTTAGCAGCCTTTTCCGCCGTTTCCACTAGACCAAAAGCATCGTCCATCGTTTGACCGGCACCCATAATTCCATGATGCGGCCAAATCACAATTCTAGAATTCTGCATTTTGTCAGCTGAAGCTGCTCCAAGTTGTCTCGTTCCTGCAACCATCCAAGGAAGAACCGACACCCCATCTGGAAAAACGACTAAACATTCTGTGATCATTTGCCATAGCGTCTTAGTGAATTTCTTTTCGTCTAGGTCGTGAATAAACGTCATCGCCGATATAGCCGTCGCATGAGTATGCAAAATGACCCGATGCTCTGGATCTTGTGCAAGACGAGCTTCATGACATTGAAGATGTGACGCCAGCTCACTCGTTGGCAAATCACCACCCTCTAGTCCCCACAGCAGCTCATACCTGTCGCCTTCTGCACTTATTCGAATGATGGCTAAACTATCAGCGGGATTCTTTTGAATATTTTTGAAATATTTGCCTGATCCTGACACGAGAAATAGCTCACCTGCTAAGCTTTTTACAGTAAAATCCAATGGAATAGTTCTTTTAACCTGATCACTATCGAGATAATATTGAACCTCCTCTTGCGGCAGGCGATAGCTGATATTTCCACCATTTCGCTCTGCCCAGCCGTACGCCCATAATTGACTGGTGGCTTCACACATTTCTTTGATAAAAGGAGCTTGATTGATCTCATGAAGTTTCACTTTATCATCCCCTGTTGACTATAGATTAGAGGAGAATCGTAATTAGTCGTGCCACGATCATAAAGGCCACACCTAACACACCATGAATCAGATACGTTTTGCTCTTAACAACATCGCCATTCGCTCCAATCACGAGTTTTTTGGCGCCATCAAAAAAGATTTTGATAAAAAAGGCCAATCCAATCAAAACAAACAAATCGCTAATCATCGTAATCCTCCTCCCAAATTAATAACTACTTTTGCCCATAATAAGCATTTGCTCCATGCTTACGTAAATAATGCTTATCCAAAACACGTTGCGGCAGCTCTTCAGCAAAGGAATTTAATTGCCGCGTCAGCAGGTTCATCTTACAAACCTCCTCCAATACTACGGCATTCATCACGGCACTATGAGCATCCTTGCCCCATGTAAATGGCCCGTGACCATGAAGCAGCACTCCTGGAACCTCTAAGGGTTTTATTTCCCGTTGCTTAAAGGTCTCTACGATGACACAGCCCGTTTCGTGTTCATAGCCTTCATCAATTTCATATTGACTCAAAAAACGTGCACATGGAACAGACCCGTAAAAGGTATCCGCATGGGTAGTTCCCATTGCCGGAACGTCTAACCCTGATTGTGCCCAAGCAGCTGCCCACGTTGAATGGGTGTGAACAATCCCGCCAATTTCCGGAAACTCTTTATATAAGACTGCGTGAGTCGGTGTGTCAGAAGATGGATTCAATCGTCCTTCGATCACATTGTTTTCCAAATCGACAACGACCATATCCTCCGCTGTCATTTCTTCATAGCTAACACCGCTGGGTTTGATCACAAAATACTTCGTTTCAGGATCATAAGCACTGACATTGCCCCAAGTGTATTTAATTAAACCTTGTTTAGGTAAATCTAAATTTGCTTGAAATACTTCTTCTTTTAATTGTTCTAACATTGATTCGGCCCTCTCTTACTCTGGATTGACAGCAACAACGATTTTGTTATAGGCAAGCTCGCGTTTGAACATCTTAGGCAGCACCTCTGGCAAATCGTTTAAGGTAATTTCATTACTCACCATTTCCTTGAACTTGATTCGACGTTTAGACATTTCTTCTAATGTCGCCTCCCACGCGCGGCCAGGATAAGGTGCCGTATAGGAATTCCATGAACCGGTAATGGTTAACTCTGCCCGCATGATTCGTTCTGCCTCGTGCTCTGATAATGGCAGATCTTGGTGAGAGATTCCTACTAATACGACCGTTCCGTGCTTACGTGTAATCAAAAGTGCCTGCTTCTGAGTGAATTTACTACCCGCAGTCTCAATTACGACATGGACCCCTAAACCTGTTTCTGCCTTGATTGCAGCTTCTAAATCTTGCTCTTTGCTGTTGATTGTTACATCCGCGCCCAAATTCTTTGCTAAAGCCAATTTCTCATCAAAAATGTCGACTGCAATCACTTTTTTCGCGCCAAATATTTTTGCGATTTGGATGGCAAATTGACCAATCGGTCCGCAACCAAGCACCGCTACAGTGTCGCCAACCTTCATATTCGATCGCTGCATCGCATGCCAGCTAATCGTTGCCGGCTCTACCCCAGCTGCTGACAACAAATCCAAATCCTCCGGCATTACCACACAATGCTCTTCTGGAACTTTCACGTATTCTGCAAAGGCCCCATTACTGCCGGTACCGATTATGTTATAATTATCACTGAGACCGTAAGACCCTTCTTTTGTATATTCAGAATTTGGGTCTGGGATCAGTGGTGCAACTGCGATCTTATCTCCGACTTGAACTTTAGTGACCTGTGATCCTACCCGATCTACAGTACCGCTAAACTCATGTCCTAAAATGAGCGGATACATTCTTGCACCATCTTCTAAGTTTGCGCGGGGCACATCTGAGCCACAGATCCCCGCGTAAGCGACTTTAACTAATACTTCATCTTCACCAATATCGGGAACATCCACTTCTTGAACTTCCAACACACCAGGTTTTATCAGCACACTTGCTTTCATCTTTTTTGTCATGATTTCTTTCATCCTTCTCTATTAAGCTACCTTTGTTTTGCCTTCAGGGATCTCACCACTATTTTTCGCTGCAGCTCGTTCAACATAGCCATAAAAAGCTTCTTTATTTTTACGGAATAAGAAGTAAACAACAAAATAAGCGACAATCGTTAAACCAATCCACAATGGATTCTGACTTAAAAAGGCCAGGAAGATCAGCCCAAAAATCGGTTTTCCTAAGATATTAAAGCTGGTAACCATCAATGCGCCAGCCGGCAAAGTAACCCCTACAGTTTGTGCTATTTCAGTAAACATTGGCGCAGTGTATGAACACATATATAATCCTAAGCTGAACCAGATCACACCATTTAACAATGTCTTCGCAATATTTCCATTCGATAAGCAGACTAGCGCCTGAACCATGTATGGAATCGCTAACAAGTCAACGACTGGTAATGTTTGATTTCCAGGTAAGATCATTGCAATGAACACCATGATCGGAATTAAAAGAATTCCTGAGATCAGCGTAGCAGGTTCACCGTAGCCAGTCGCATCATTTACTCCTAGATACCATTCTCGACCTTCATTATTGCCACGAACGTTTTTACTAGCTGCTTGTGAAATCGGATTGAAGGCTTGTGAGAAGATTCCCGCCACTTTCGGAAAGATTGCCATTACCGCACTTGTTGCGATCGCTACTTCTGTGATTTGTCCCCACGCCGATAATTCCGCTAAGTTGCTGATATTTCCTAAAATTCCTAAAAACAGACCTAAGAATAATCCTAATGAGATCGGTTCACCTAAAAAGCCCAGCTTCTTCTGCAACCCTTGAGGATTTAAACGAACTTTATGCAGACCAAGCATATTCCAAATCGGGTCCATTATTAAGGCAAAAATTCCCGGCTCAATATTATGCATCGCGATGATCGTACAATTGGGATAATGATAATAGCTGGACCATCTTCTGGCTAACATTTCTGACAATAACAGACTGTACATATTCAACAAGCACATCAGGACAACGGCTAAAATCATGTTTTTCGTAGCCAAATATACCATCGAGCCCCAAACCATGTAAGAATAGTTATTCCACAAATCAGAAGGCTGGAACACATTCGTCCATTTGACTAAGAAAAGAACGGTTTGTAACACTAAGGCAATCACTAAGTAAATCATGCCCGCTTCTGTCGAATAGGCAACTAAAGCCGTCGCCTGCCAGCCTACGTCAAATGCTGGCAAATTGATTCCGGTTTGATCGACCATCTGTTGTACAACTTTAGAAATAATCGGAGTGTAGGAATTCAAAATCAAGGTGAAACCCATCAAACCTACGCCTGCATATAAACCAGATAAAAATGCCTTTTGAGTCTTCACTTTTAATACTTTGGCAACAACAAAAATCATTACCGGAACAAAAACAGCCGATCCAAACGTATCAAAAACGCTCTTTAAAGTTTCTAACATCTCATTACTCCTTTTTCGTTTTAATGTATTTATTTTTCTTCCTGAAAAATAAGTCTGATTCTCAAGCCGTATACTATTCCTCTAATGTACTAAAGCGCAAAGGGGAACTAGCATCCTTTTTTGTTTTAAGGTATTTATTTTTCTTTCTGAAAAATAAGTCTAATTCTCAAGCCGTATACTATTCCTCTAATGCGCTAAAGCGCAAAGGGGAACTAGCATCCTTTTTCGTTTTAAGGTATTTATTTTAGTTCTGCCAAATACTGGCAAAACAAATTATCTTCGCAAGAAACCAAATACAACCTTTTCTCAAAAGCTTATTTTTCTAATGCTAACAAAACCTCATCTACTTCTTCCAAAAACTCATCTTCGCCAAAACCAGTTAAAAAGCCAATTGCGTTCACTACGGGAATACCATAATCACCATCAGGTAGCGGACTCGTATAGGTAATAAAATCAAACTTACCAGTCTTCGCTAACGACAATGCTTCATTAGGATTCGCTTCTGTCGTATCAACGATATAGCCTTTTTCCTCCAACGTTTCTCTTAATTTTTCCGCCACCATTGAAGATGTCACTGTTCCTGATCCACAAACCGACAATACATTGTATCTTTTCATTACTGCTTCCTCCTTTTTTCTTTATGCGATTTCTAACTCCATTTTTTCCACAATACTATACATTTCTTCTACAGATGACGCTCGCTCCAACCGCTTCAACGTTTCAACATCTTGAAAAAGCCCCATCAATTTGCTGAGCATTTTCACCTGTCCATCTGGGTCCTCTACGGCCATTAAGATTACTAACGATACACGAACCTTTTCTTCTGGATTAATCATTGAACAAACCTCGATGGGTTCTGCTAGGGTCGCGATTGCTAAAGCGGATTGATACACATGTTCACGATCCGTGTGAGGAATCGCAATCCCGTAATCCCCCATCTGCAATCCAGTCGGAAAGCCCTTCTCTCTTTCTAATACCGCGGGAACATAGGTTGATTTGACATAGCCTAATTCTTCCATTTTTTTCCCTAAGAACGTAATCATCTCTTCATAATCTTGCGGCTTCATTTTGCTAAAAAGCAACTCACGTTTGATCACTCGATCCCTCCTACTTCTGTTGTTTTGCTTCTTGCTTACCCAAAAGATAACACGGAAACGCTTTCTTTTAAATTTCTTTTGAACTCATTTTTTACTGAACCTATTCCTGAATATTTGTATGACTTGCTGAAAACGTTGATTTCACAAGCGTTTCTCCTTCTGTAATAATTGCTGAAATAGACAGATAATACAAAAATCCCATTCGTGAAATGAATGGGAAATCGTTTTATTACTTTTTGAATGCTTGGATAATCGCTAGAAGCGCTTCCTTGTTCTGCGCCTGATCCAAACGCTCAATCGCTCTAGGATCACTAGCGATTTTAAGCAGCTGCATCATAGGCTGAATATGCAATTTTTTATCAATCGCTGAAATCACAACAACATATCGATATGTCTGACCTTGACTGCTAAATCCTTTTGAAACTTTAGCCAAGCACATCCCCAGCTCACGCGCTCCATGTTCCGGAATGGTATGAGGGATGACGATTTGATTCCCCAACACAATACTGGGGGTAACCTCAGGAAATTGCTCCTCAAGATGAGATAAATAGCTTGGTTCAACAATCTTACGATCAATCAAATTTTGCGTCGCTGCTCGAAGAATATCTAACCAATTCAACTCATCTGGTAAAATGATGATACTCTCCTTTGTGATCAGATCGCTCAAATTTAACTTTGTTTCATTGGTCAAAATCTCTTGATCCTGAATCTGAAAAATAGAATTATAAGAGATCATTAATTCTTTACGAATCTTCCCTTCAATCTCATCATCCATTGACAGATGTTTTTTGACGATCGATAAAATATGATCCGGCTGCAGCTTGTAACTATCAATTTTATAGATCAGCTGGATCACTTCATTGACGATCAAGGTTTTGTTCATTGCAGATAGATCATTTCCTACAACGATCACAGGGAATTCAGTTGTTAACGGATTTGTAGAAAATATTAATTGAACATCCAATTGCTTTTCTTTTTCATAGAATTCACGAATCGAAAAAGAACTGACAAAATGAATCATGGGGAACCAATTGTCTAACGTCTTTTCCAAAAGTTTTGAACTAATGATACCATTGGGACAAACCACTGCTGCTTTGACAATCGTACGCTCAAGATTGATCGGCTTTTCTTTTGGCATGTATGCTCCAATGAACATGGTGATCAGATAAATTTCATCATTCGGAATCCGCTCTTCAAAAAAATCCTCTAAGGGCGCTACCGATGATTTCACAATAAAAAATAAAGGGTCCAACTGATTTTTAACAATATCCGTCAGTGTATAGTCAGAAGTTAACCCATAGCGAATGCGATAGTATGCTGGTGTTAGATGCAATGCTAAGTTTTCAATCAGCTGTTCTTTATCATTCAGCTGAATAATCGTATTTCTCTCCAGCATCGCAATAAACAGTTCAATATGCTTTCTGAGATCTTCTTTATTCAGGGAAAAAATATTGCTTAGATCGGTTATTTTCAACGAAAGAATGTACAGACACAAATAAAGGTGCTCCGTATAGGACTTCGGCAGCATTCCTTGCCCCGCCAACACTTTGACAATTGCCGCATATTCGTTGGTATCCATAATTTCCTTTGCCAACAAGCCAAAACGTTGCTCAATGATATGACCATTCTTAACTCGGCGATCTAGCAATACCAAAAAGTACGGCGCTGTTTGAATCCGATTATCTGTATACTGAACTTGCAGCTCATCTTCCACCATGCGCAGCATTTTTCGCTGACCCTCGATTTCTGTCGCTTGGATGGCCAAATACTTCTCAAAAATAAGGCGATTATAAATAGAATCCATCACTTGATCTGTCACTACAAGAATCAAGCCACGAACCGCTTCTTCATCCCCTCGAAAATAGTACCCGCCTTTTCTGGAATAATCGATCGTTAACTTATGTTTTTTTAGTTGCTTTTTGAGTTTCTTGATATCCGATACGATCGTGTTTTTACTAACCTCTAAGCTTTCTGAAAAGTGATACAGCGAAAGATAATCTGCAGAAAAAATTAACAATAAAATAACTAGCAAACGATGATCCTCATCCAAAAAACTGTTTTCATCTGCTTGCAGCTGACTTTCACTATTCATAATTCCAGAGAAAACATCGACCACTTTCGTATCAACGATAAAGCTGCCATTACGTGAGCGAATGATTTTACGATAATTATTTTCTTCAAGATAATCATTGATTTTTTTTATAGCATAGTCTAATTGATTACGAGTCAGATCATATTTTTCCATGATTTCTTTGGAAGAAATTTTCACCGTAGAAGCGACTGCCTGCAATATCTGGACGCTTCGATTATCAAGATCCATCTAGTGCCCTCCTGCCTACATTTTTTCCTATAGTCTAGCTTGAACAGGATGAATAGTAAACGTTTTCTTTGTGAATTCACTTTAAAATAACAATGATTGGAATATCTCGATACACAATATTCTTTTACAATTTCTTGCTAATGATTATTTATTAGTAAATGCCCAATCACCAAGTACCTACACACCAAATAACCTAAGCCCTATAATGGACTTAAGTTATTTGGTTGTTTTTGCGTACTGTTTGGCGCACGTTGCTTGTGCGAGAGGCTGCCAAGGCAAAAGCTCATCCAACGCTTCATTAGAAACATGCGCTAGATTAGGAATGCGATCAAATAGAAATTCCAAATAGCTCACTGGATTCAGCCCATTTACTTCAGCTGTTCGATACACGCTTAGAATGATTCCCGAAGTTCGAGCACCTTCCAAACTGCACGAATGCATAGAATTCTTGCGACCGATTACCAGCTCTTTTATCTGGCGCTCTGCTAAGTTATTACTAAGTTCCAAGCGTCCATCCTCAAAAATCCGCTCAAATCCTCCACGCAACTTTAGCGCATACTTGACCGCTGTATCTAGTTTGGATTTTGGAACTGCTGTAAAGGAGCCCAGCCATTCATAGAAATTGATGAATAGAGGGGTTAAATAATCCCGGCGTTTTTTCTGCCGATCTTCAACGGATAAGTCGACCCACTCTCGTTCCAATTGGAACCAGATATCGATCATTTTGACAGCGATCCAAGCAGGCGTTTCCTCGTTTTTATTGTTCTTTGGAAGAGCTTCAAAAAACTTCCGACGTGCATGAGCCAAACAATAAACGAGTGTGACATTTTCCACCGCGTTATAGCCTGCGTAACCATCACAATGCAGATACCCGTTGAAATCTGCTAGAAATTGCTTTGGCACTTCGCCAGCTCGCGATACTGCGTGATGGTAATATACGATTGGATGTGTACTATGCTTTCCTGTGCTGAATAGCCAGTAATGCGTGTCTTTCTTGCCCTTCTCAATGACCCGATACGTGGTTTCATCGGCGTGAAGGATTTCCTCTTGGGTTAAATGACTTTTTAATCGTTGGGCTAAACTGTCTAAGGCGTTATGACAAACTTTGATATGCCAGTTGGTGATGTTATCTCGGGAAATATCCAGACCCAATGTTTCTTGCCAATAACTTTCCTGCCGATTGGCAGGTACTTTTTGACCAAACTTCAATCGGATGGTTTCGGCAATCACGCTGTTTGACCCTAAACTATTGGAAACGACAGGTCTTGGAACAGGAGCTTTTTTATAGGAAGAAACATCTGCCTTTTCGCATTCTTTGCAACAATACGTATGTTGGTAATGAACGAGCCGATCTAACATGGCTTGATGGAAAAGCACCTCTTCGCGAATCTTGGTTGTGCCAATGTCGGTCATTTGAGTGCCGCATTGGTCACAGATTCGTTGCTCAGTTGACAATTCATGGTGTCTTTCTTTTAAGGGAAGATAGGCGATCTTCGCCGCTTTTTGACCGATTTTTCTTTTGTGTCCTTTTACCATTGTTTCTTGTCCTTCTTCTGTTTGGGGAACGGCCTTACTATCTTCAACCTCATCAGAAAATAGGTTTAACTGACCAGTCACTTGTGAATCCAGTGTTTCTTTGGAACGACCAAAAAAACGATCCGTAAAATAGCTCAATTTCTCATTGAGAAGATGAACCTCTTGGTTCAATGCTTGATTCGCATGCTGGAGTTCTTTGATTGTTTCTGTCTGAGATTCAAGGAGTTGAAGTAGGATATTCACATCTACTTCGACGTTATTGTTAGAAGAAGAATTTGTTTGTAAGGACAAGAAATTCACCACCATTTTCATTGTTACTACTGTTATTATTATACCATTTAGACGCATCAAAAAACAGAGAAAACCGCATAAAATCAACGATTTCACTCTGTTTAAAAGAATCCTTTTGTCCCAGCCTTGATTGCTTTGGGTTGGTGAATACTTAATCCCTCAAGTAGCCAGTGAATCTGTTGCACAGACAGTTGGCGAACTTCTTCCTTTTTTCTCGGCCATTGCAGTCGACCGTTTTCAATTCGTTTGTATCCCAGAAAAAAGCCATCGTTATGCCAGTAGAGCAATTTAAATCGATCACAGCGATTGCCGCAAAAAAGAAAGATGGCATCTTCGTAAACATCCAGCTCATAGTCTTGTTGGATAATCCTAGCAAGTCCGTCAATTCCTTTGCGAAGATCTGTCTTACCAGTTACGAGAAAGATTTTTTCTACTTTGGTAAAATCGAGAAACATCTTATCCCAACTCCTTAAGGATCGCCGAGAGGATATAGCTGTTTACGCCATTATAGATCAAAACTTCAGAACCATCCTTCTGACGGATACGCAGGGCAATTTTTGCGGTACTGTTTTTTCTCTGATCACGAGCCGTTCTCGATTGATCGTGAAGTTGAATAGGAACGATATCATTTATGTTTTTCAAAAAAACACCTCCGTTTCACTTGATAGCTCAAGTATAGATGAAGGTGGAAATATTTTATAGGTACCGATTTATTAGGCATTTACTTTTGACACCTTCCTCATATGTTTTCTAGTATCTATAAAATACAATGAAACGAAGGACAAAACAAATCCGGCTAGCAGCTTAGCTAACCGGATTTATTCAAAAATTATTTTTTACGTTTGAAGTAGATTACGCCACCTGCAACTAACACTATGATAATACCAGCGATTATCAAAATAGTTGATCTTTGTTCGCCTGTTTTAGGCAGGTACGTATGGTTGCGTCGGACATAGCTAGTAGAAGTAGATACTGTATTGCCAGCTTTTCCGCTCGCCTTCACATTTTCTTTTCTGACTGTAACCAACTGCTTCTTCGCTTCGGTTAATTGGAAGGTCACTGGTTTGGTATTCAATATATACCCCTTAGGCGCCTCGGTTTCCGCTAGTTGGTATTTCCCAGGTTTCAAGTCTGTCACAGTAAGGTTTCCTGTTTCATCGGTCTTCAATTTATCCTTTAAGACCTTCCCTTGCTGATCCTGTAAAGCAAATGTCGCATCTGCCAATCCTTCGCCTGTTTTGCTGTCAATTTTTCTCAACACAACGGTACAAGTCAGACCCTTATTCGTTTTCTTTACTCGAACAGGACTTGTTTGTTTTTCTTTAATCGTAAATGGCACTGGTTTTGAATCCAATTTATAACCAGCAGGTGCTTTGGTTTCAACCAACTGATAGTCACCGGCTGCTAAGCCTTCCACCGCTAAACGACCATTATCATCCGTGGTCATTTTTCCATCAATCTTAATTGTTTTTCCTGCTTGTGTTTGTAAGGTGAATTCTGCTCCGGCCAAAGGCTGATTAGTAGCTTCATCAACTTTTTCTAAAATGACGCCGTTATCGATCGTTTTGTTGGTCTTTGTTAACTCGATCGTGTCGCTTTGATCTTTGATCGTAAATTTCACCGGCGTCGCATCTTTTACATAGCCTGTTGGTGCTTCGGTTTCCACCAATTGATAGCTTCCTGGTGCCATCGTCTCAAGTGAAAGCTTACCTGATTTATCTGTCACTAACTCAACAGCTGTTTCTATTGCTTTTCCTTTGCTGTCCTGCAATTCAAAGACCGCACCAGATAAAGCTTCTCCTGTTTTCGCATCTGTTTTGGTCAATGTGACTGTACCTGGTTCCGCTGGTGATTTTGTATTGGTTTTTTCAACTTCAGCAGCTTTAGCTTGAGCTTTTGTAATAGTGAACTCAATTGGTGTTGCATCTTTTTCATAACCAGTCGGTGCTTGTGTTTCGACAAATTGATAATCACCGGGTGCTAAATCTTTTACTTCTAAAATTCCGTACCCATCGGTAGCCAAGTTGTCTTTTACAATCTCTCCATCACTATCCTGTAATTGGAAAATCGCACCTTTCAATGTTTCCTCCGATTGATCATCGATTTTGGTCAATCGTACTGCTCCTGGTGCTAACGTATTGGTTTTCTTAAGATTGACGACTTGCCCTTGGCGTTCAGTGATTGAGAACTTAACGGGAGTGTCATCTTTTTGATAGCCTGCTGGTGCTGCCGTTTCCACAAATTGATAGTCACCTTTCGGCAGACCAGTCACCTTAAACTGTCCATTTGCGTCTGTTTCATGATCTTCACTGACTAACTCACCATCAGCCTTTTCAAGTTTGAATTTCGCTCCAGCTAAAGGCTCATCTGTTTGACTATCTGTTTTAGTAAGTTCGATACTGTTTGGAATGGTTTCTTTATTGACAACTTTTATCGTGTCCATATCTTCGACTAAAGTGATTGCTTTGCCGGTTTCATAATCAGGATTGATTTCATACCCATTTGGTGCCTTGCTTTCCTTCAATAGGTAGTTGCCTAACGGTAATCCCGTAAAGGTTACCTCACCAGTATCGTCGGTATCGGCTTTAAGGCCTGTTTCTGTTCCGTCTTCTTTAAGGATTTCAAAGGTTGCACCTGCCAAAGGCTCGTCCTTCTCATTTACCTTCAAGACGGATAGATCGGCGGTCTTCACTACCCCGGTTCCGCTGCCGCTAGTAAAGCTTAAATTCACGGATGTATTCGCTTGTCGGTAGGAAGTGCTCAACGCACCATAGCTAGTAGAACTTACCTGCGAAAGGTTCCTGACTCCCCCTGGGAATTCACTGACCGTATTGTATTTCACTTGAATATTACTCTCGGCTTTGTAATCAGAAAAAGTAATTTTGAATGTATTCCCTGTAATCGTCAAGCTATAATGATCTGTACTGATTTTCTCATTAGTAGCTGTATCGGTAACCACAAAGGACGTTGGATCATAGGCCGCGTTAGTTGTTCCTGGTGTCAAGGTATCTGTAATCACAGGATCTTGAACGGGCAGATCTGCTGAAATATTTCTCGTGGTAACGGTCCAATTCGCTACGTTTTCTTTTGATGGATCTTTTGCTACAGATTTTAGCAGCGCATATTCATAATTGTATGCATATAGACTGGCTTTATATTCGGCTGGCGCCTTCGCGTCATAGGTGACTTTCGCCACATTATCCAAACGACTATAAACATACCAATCTCGCTTGATCCGTGTCCGGTACTTCACATATACACGCTTAGCACCCAAATTGCCAAACTCCAAATTAATTTGATTATTCTCAGTATCAATCTTCGTTGGATAAACATCTGAACCTTCTTGAACCAAGTTATAATCATTCGTTAAATAGCGTGACATATTATCAATCATTGACTGGCTTGTGACCTCTTCAAAACGCAGAGATCCTGGAACCAGCTCTGTGCCAGCAGGCAAGCTGTCTTCCATTTTCGTTAAATTGAATTTTGCCCCAGTGGAATTTAGAAAGACCAGCCAATTTTGATACAAATAGTTCCCCGTCGTACTAGCATTTTGAGCTAATTTTGCTCCGCCTGTGTAATAAGGATCGACAAAGGTTCCTTTGGCCTCATACTCGATAACTCCTGGAGTATCACCATAATTTAGCGTTGCCTTGTTTTTGATTTCTGTTCTCTGATCGGAGGTTTCAATCTTAGTTTTGATTGTAATGACCAGTGTATCCTTTAATTCATTGTAATCACCAAGGAAGTCGATTCGCACACCGCCGTTAAAATCATCTGGTGCGCCATTGACATTCGGCTGTGCCCCGACTGGCGAACCATTCTCATCAAATCGAGTTATTTTGTAGTCAACATTTTCCACTAATGGAACAGATTCGGTGTCAGAAATCTTTTTATTGATCGTAAGTCCAGTATAATCCTTGACCGCGCCAATAAAGTAATCATGAACGACAGGCCTTTTCATCGTATATTTCTCAGCGTTGACGGTGATATTCCACTCCATCGTCCGATTGAAAATATCGATCGTTCCCGCTTCTTTTGATAACAGATTCGGAATAAGACTCACTTGTGCTTCCTTCGTGACCGTTCCATTAGTCACCTTATTTTTAATAATCCGTTCAGTCGGATCAGTAATTTTGGTGGAGTATTTGATTACATATGCCTGAGTCGTATTACTCTTAGGCGTAAAGGCTAACGAGCCTGAGTTATCAGTCGAAACTGTAAAATCACCGGCGCCGTCACCTTGGGAAACCACCTCATAGTTGTTGCCGCTAGTATAATTAAAGCCAACCTTTTCAATACTGATTGAACCGGCAACGAACTCCACACCTTGATCAGTTAAATCTGTAAGCAGCTGTGAAGCACTTGTTAGATGCTGCTCGTTAAAATTATACTTAATCTCCCAATCGATGGCGCCAGTTTCTTGATTGATTTTCCCTTTCGCTTCCAAAGGCTGCAAAGTCACAAAGTTTTTAGATGTAGAGGAAGAATTTAATTGGCTGCCATTCTCGTAAGTATATGAATACGCATAGAAATAGTTGTACTCATTACCTGTAACAGATTCATCCACGTAATTCTTTCCATCAATCCCAGAAACAACTGATTCAGCAATTATCGCCTTTTTCCCAATGGAATTTTTCAATTGAATTTCTGCTGTCGCACGAGTCGTCCCGGCATTCTTATAGACGATTTCATAATCAACGTCCTTGGTCAATAAGGTTTTACTGCCGACCAAGGTACCATTAAAGTCAACATCACTAGCGTATACTTTGACGGAATCAAAACTAATTTTACTGTTATTATTGTACGCTTCGATTCGATACATCCGGTCAGTGTTGTCTGTTCGATCCAAGTTGAATACTGACGTTAAATCAGCTTTCTTAGGATTCAACGTATCCATTGTCAATGCCATACTATTTTTTCCTGGATCAACACTTGAAGTCATTTCTATTGAAAAGCTTGTTGGTGTCGGCGCGGTATCAAAAACGATTTTTTGATTTTCCTCATCAATACCTGTTACTTTCTCAAGTGAGGTTACCAATGTTAAATCATAAACTTCTGAAGATACGTTATCTTCTAAGAAAGTAATTGTTAATTCTTTAGTAGCTGCGTTTATCGACCATTCGGCTGAAGTCATTGGACTAAAGCTGCCGGATAGATCTTTAGCAATCGCTACCTGTGCAGGAAGCTGTGTTGTGAAGGTATCTCCTGTTTGATAATTCTTGTTTGTAAAAGAGAATTGTAACGCCAGCTTTATCCCAGTCATGTTCGGTAGGGTATCATTCGGCTGAACTTCATCTCCATTAATTTTGTACATTTTTACTGAACTGAAAATATTATCAGTAATTGCTGCACGAGCTTGTTTCTTTGGCTGCTCTTTACTTTCTGATTCTACTGTTGCTTTACTCGCTTCAACTGAATCCGTCGAACTGCTTTTTTCAGCAGTTTTATCTTCATTATTTGATGAAGACGATGGTGCTGACGTTGCAGCGGATGGCTTTGTTGAAGAAGCTACCGTCTCCTTTTGCTCTGTTGAATTCGTCGTTGATTCAGTGGTGCCTTGCGCATAAGCAAAAGCAGGACTTAGGGTTTGTAAAACTAACAGTACAATCAACCCAAATACAACTAATTTGTTTCTCATAACCACTAACACCTTTCATGATTTTTTAATAGCTGTAAGCGTTAATAGTGACTACTATAATTTACTTACGATTTATTTCATTATAGAAATAAGTCAAAAATAATCGCTATCAGTTAATAAATTATAAAACACCCTAAATATAAATAC